>Ga0180222_1001228_pt1 | contig 28382 bp, 22 predicted proteins | sample eDN5th37CKraftOP_FD_151336 | JGI IMG/M metagenome (GOLD analysis project Ga0180222, IMG submission 151336) | Enriched Organic Plus compost microbial communities from Emeryville, California, USA - eDNA 5th pass 37_C Kraft OP (version 2) (version 2) ...
AATTACGGCGACTATCGGCTGTGGCCTGGTCCGAACAGCAATTCCTTCGTCGCCGCGATCCTCCGTGACATCCCCGAGATCCAGGCGACGTTGCCGCCGAACGCGATCGGCCGCGATTTCCGGCCGAGTCCGTATCTTGGCTGGACCGACAGCCGTACCGGGGTCGAAGCAAGTCTGTACGGGCTGCTCGGCGTGAAAATCGGCTGGGTGGAAGGCGTCGAGTTCAATCTGGGCGGGCTTGTCGCCGGCCTCGATATCCGCGATCCGGCGCTGAAACTGCCGGGGTTCGGCCGGATCGGCCTGCCCTCCTCGACCGCCAATGCGGCGCTGGCGCCATCCAAGTAAGCTTGCGTCCGCGTTGATTCGTGCGTTGCGTCGGGTGACGAGACCGAAGCCGTTTGTGGTCGCGCCTGTCGTCGCATCGTACGGTCGAGCTTAAGGGGGAGCATGGCCACATCGCGCAAATCGCCGCCGACCCTGTCGGTCATCGTGCCGGTCCGCGACCATGCGCGCACGATCACGCGCGTGCTGCAGGCGCTCAAGCCGTTCCGCGAGCGCAATACCGAGATTGTCGTGGTCGACGGCGGCTCGCGCGACGACACCGTGGCGCTGGCGCGCCCGCTCGCCGATCAGGTCATCCAGTCGGCGCCTGGCCTCGCGCAGCAGATGAACGAAGGCGCCAAAGTCGCGAACGGATTCATCTTCCTGTTCCTGCGGCCGGAAACGCAATTACCGCCCGATGCCGATACCCAGGTGATGTATGGCCGCGCGCGCGACACCGCGGTGTGGGGCAGATTCGATCTGCGGATCGCCGGGCGGCACATGCTGCTGCCGCTCGTGGCACGCTATCTCAACTGGCGCTCGCGGGCGAGCGGCATCGCCACCGGCGACCAGGCGATCTTCGTGCAGCGCGAGACCTTTTTCCGGGTCGGCGGCTTCCTTCATGTTCCGGTGATGGAGGATGTCGAATTGTGCGAGCGGCTGCGTGCGATATCGCCGCCGATCTGCGTGACCTCGCGCGTCACCGTGCCGGGCGAGCGCTATGACCGCGACGGCGTATGGAAGACGCTGCGCGCCCAGACCGCGATGCGCGTCCGTTACCGGATGGGCGTCAAGCCGGAGCGGCTTGCGGCGCGCTACGCGCAGACGCCGGCCGAAACATCGCCCGCGGTCAGCTCATCCGGATCAGCACAAGCCCGGCCACGATCATCAGCGCCGCGATGAGCCGGGCCGGCCGCAGCGGCTCCTTGAGCAACACCAGCGCAATCAGCGCGCCAAACAACACGCTGGTCTCGCGCAAGGCCGCGACCAGTGCGATCGGCGCGCGCGTCATCGCCCAGATGACGATCCCGTAGGACATAAGCTGCAGGCTGCCGCCGACGAACCCGGTCGGCCAGGCGCGCAGCATCGGCGCGATGCCGGAGGGACCGCGCCGGATCGCGAAATAAACGAGCATAACCAGCGCATTCCCGACGAACATGGCGAGCGTATAGGGATGCGGATCGACGGCGACGCGGCCGCCGATGCCGTCGACGACGGAATAGATGCAGATCGTCAGCGCGGTGAACAACGCGAAGAAGATCGCGCGCCGGTCCGGCTTTTCGCGCAGGCGCCCGCCGCGCAGCGACAGAAGAAGGACGCCCGCCGCAAGCACCGCAATGCCGGTCCAGCCGGTCGCATGGATGCGTTCGCCAAGGAGGAGCGCGGTAAGCCCTGCGGTCATCAGCGGGGCCGAACCGCGCGCCAGCGGATAGACCTGTCCGAGATCGCCGGTGCGATAGGCCTCGCTGAGGCCGATGAAATAGAACAGATGGACGACGACCGAGGCGATCACCCAGGGCCAGGCCGCGGCCGGCGGCAGCCCCGCGACCGGCATCAGCACGAGCGAGACGAGGCCCGCGCCGGTCGTAATCAGAACGGTGGACGAAAGCGGATCGAGTCCGGTCTTGATCGCGGCATTCCAGCCGGCATGACAGGCGGCCGCGAACAGCACGGCGGCAAAGACGAAGGAGTCCAATTATCCCGGCCCTTCTTCCGCGCGGGGCGCACCCTTCTTCCCCTCTCCCCTCTGGGGGAGAGGGTGGTCGAGGCTCGCGGAGCGAGCCGAGACCGGGTGAGGGGGAGCTGCCAGTTTCGATGCGAGATCGGTCAGCACACCTTCGGGATTGGCGAGGATATCGTTGTTCGCATATCGAAGGACGATATATCCCTCGCGCGCGAACCATCGGTCGCGTTGAACGTCATTGCCCGAAGCGTAATGCTGTCCACCATCGGCTTCGACGACCAGCTTCCTGCTCAGGCAAACAAAGTCAGCGATATACGGGCCGATCGGTGCCTGACGTCGAAACTTCGCACCTCCGAGCCTGCGGCTTCGGAGGAGGAACCAAAGCTTCTTTTCCGCGTCGGTCATCTCGCGCCGCATCGACCGCGCGCGCGACGTGGCCAGCGGGGGACGTTCGTACCGCACCATCCTGCAAAGCCCCCTCACCCGGTCCGGCCTGCGGCCGGACCACCCTCTCCCCCAATGGGGAGAGGGAAGCAACAGCATGCACCTCGCGCTACAACCTGATCCGAAGCAGCGCTGCGATTTCGCCGACGATGCCGCGGCGGAACAGCAGCACGCAGATCACGAAAATCGTGCCCTGGATGATGGTCACCCACTGACCGAATTCGGCGAGATAATTCTGCATCGCGATGATGACGAAGGCGCCGACAACCGGTCCGAACACGGTGCCGAGCCCGCCGACCAGCGTCATCAGCACGACCTCGCCCGACATCGTCCAGTGCACGTCAGTCAGCGAGGCGAGCTGGACAACCAGCGCCTTCGTTGCGCCCGCGGTGCCGGACAACGCCGCCGACAGGACGAAGGCAAGAAGCTTGTAGCGATCGGTCTTGTAACCAAGCGAGATGGCCCGCGGCTCGTTCTCGCGGATCGCCTTGAGCACTTCGCCGAACGGCGAATTGATGATGCGATAGATCAGCAAGAAGCCGCCGAGGAAGATCACCGCAACGAAGGCGTACATGTTGACAGCGTTGCCAAGATCGATCAGCCCGAACAGCTTGCCGCGCGGCACCGCCTGGATGCCGTCTTCGCCGCCGGTGAACGGCGCCTGCACCGCGAAGAAATACATCATCTGCGCAAGCGCCAGCGTGATCATCGCGAAGTAGATTCCCTGCCGGCGGATGGCGATGGCGCCCGCGACAAGCCCGAGACCGGCTCCGGTCAGCGTGCCGAGGATCACCGCAAGTTCCGGGGTGACGCCCCAGCTCTTCGCCGCATAAGCCGAGACATAGCTCGCCCACCCGAAATAGAGCGCATGCCCGAACGACAGCAGGCCCACATAGCCAATCAGCAGGTTGAAGGCGCAGGCGAACAGCGCGAAGCACAGGATCTTCATCATCAGGACCGGATAGATGAAGAGCGGCGCTGCAATGACGAATGCGGCAAGGACCACGAAGCCGATCATCTCGCTGCGCGAGCGTTCGGCCGCGGCCGGCGCGATGGGAGCTGTGATCGCTTCCTGGCTCATGTCAGGCGGTCCTTCCGAACAGACCCGCCGGACGGATCAGGAGTACGATTGCCATGATGACGAAGATCACGGTGTTCGAGGCTTCCGGAAAGAACACCTTGGTCAGGCCCTCGACGACGCCCAGCGTGAAACCGGTGACGATGGCGCCCATGATGGAGCCCATCCCGCCGATCACCACCACCGCGAACACGACGATGATGATGTCGGCGCCCATCAGCGGGTTGACGCTGTAGATCGGCGCGGCCATCACGCCGGCGAGCGCGGCGAGGCCGACACCAAACCCGTAAGTGAGCGTGATCATCAGCGGCACATTGATGCCGAAGGCGCGCACCAGCGTCGGATTTTCGGTGGCTGCCCGCAGATAGGCGCCGAGCCGCGTGCGCTCGATCACGAACCAGGTCACAAAACAGACGACGAGCGAAAACACCACGACCCAGGCGCGGTAATTCGGCAGGAACATGAAGCCGAGATTGCGGCCGCCGGTCAGCATGTCCGGCACCTGATACGGCAGGCCGGACGAACCATATTGCTGGCGGAACAGCCCCTGAATGATGAGCGCGAGACCGAAGGTGAGAAGCAGGCCGTAGAGATGGTCGAGATGATACAGCCAGCGCAGAAACAGCCGTTCGATGATGACGCCGGTGATCCCGACGAGGATCGGCGCGATGAGCAGCGCCAGGAAATAGTTGATGCCGAAATATTGCAGCAGGAAGAACGCGGCGAAGGCGCCCATCATGTATTGGGCGCCGTGCGTAAAATTGATGATGTTGAGCATTCCGAAGATCACCGCGAGCCCGAGACTGAGCAGCGCGTAGAACGAGCCGTTGATCAGGCCGAGCAGAAGCTGGCCGAACAGCGCTTGCGAGGGAATGCCGAAGATTTCGAACATGGATGTACGTCCTGGGCATCTTACCTCCCCCTGAAAGGGGAGGTCGGCGAGCGAAGCTCGGCGGGTGGGGGTCAAAACCGCTCGAACCAACGACCCCCACCCGGTCGCTTGCTGGGCAAGCGACCACCCTCCCCCCTTCAGGGGGAGACAAGAGCTCAGCTCTTCACGAGCGGGCAGCCTCCCTCGCTCATCGGACGGAACGCCTGATCGGCCGGAATGGTGGCGCGGACCTTGTAGTAATCCCACGGGCCCTTCGATTCCGACGGCTTCTTCACCTCGAACAGATACATCGGGTGGATCTTGCGGCCGTCCTGACGGATCTCGCCCTTGCCGAACAGCTTGTCGTCGGTCGGCATCTCTTTCATCTTCGCGACCACCTTGGCGCCATCGGCGTCGCTTTTCAGCGCTTCGACCGCCTTCAGGTAATGCGTGACGGCGGAATAGACGCCGGCATGCACCATGGTGGGATGAACGCCCTTGAATTGAGGCGCGAATTTCTTGGCAAATTCGCGGTTGTTGTCGTTCAGGTCCCAGTACCAGGCCTCGGTCATCACCAGGCCCTGCGCGGTCTTGAGGCCGAGCGCATGCACGTCGGTGATGAAGGCAAGGAGCGCCGCGAGATTCTGGCCGCCCTGAACGATGCCGAATTCCGCTGCCTGCTTGATCGCATTCGTCGTATCGGCGCCGGCATTGGCGAGCCCGATGATCTTGGCCTTCGAAGTCTGCGCCTGAAGGAGGAACGAGGAGAAGTCCTGACCCGGGAATGGATGGCGGACCTTGCCGACCACCTTGCCGCCGTTCTTCTCGACCACCGCCGAGGTGTCGCGCTCAAGCGCATGACCGAAGGCATAGTCGGCGGTGAGGAAGAACCAGGTGTCGCCGCCGGTCTTCACGATGGCGTTGCCGGTGCCGTTGGCCAGCGCCCATGTATCGTAGGTCCAGTGGACCGTGTTCGGCGTGCAGGCCTTGCCGGTAAGGTCGGAGGCCGCGGCGCCAGAGACCAGGAACACCTTGTTCTTGTCCTTGACGATCTGATTGACCGCGAGCGCGACCGAGGAGGTCGGCACGTCGACGATCACATCGACCTTGTCGACGTCGATCCAGGTGCGCGCCACGTTCGATCCGACGTCAGGCTTGTTCTGGTGATCGGCGCTGACGATCTCGACCTTCATGCCCTTGGCGGCGGCGCCGAAATCCTCGACCGCCATGCGGGCGGCGATCACCGAGCCCTGGCCCGACAGATCGGAATAGGTGCCGGACATATCGTTCAGGACGCCGATCTTGATGACGCCGTCAGTGTATTGCGCGAGCGCGCTGCCGCAGCCCAGTGCGGCCGCAAATGCAGCAGCGCTCAGAGCGTGCATTGCTGAAAGACGTGACATTCGTTCCTCCTTCTTGGTGGCGTTTATTCGCCGTTATACGCCCAGATAATCGTGAAGCTTATCCAGGTTTTGTTCGAGCTCGGAACTGAGCAGTTTGTCTACTACCCGTCCGTGTTCCATCACATAATAGCGGTCGGCGACGGTCGCGGCGAAGCGGAAGTTCTGCTCGACCAGTAAAATCGTGAAGCCTTGCGCCTTCAGGGCGCGGATGGTGTTGCCGATCTGCTGAATGATAACGGGCGCAAGCCCTTCGGTCGGCTCGTCGAGCAGAAGCAGGCGCGCGCCAGTGCGCAAGATACGGGCAATCGCCAGCATCTGCTGTTCACCGCCCGACAGCTTGGTGCCCTGGCTCGATCCGAGCCGCTCCTTGAGGTTCGGGAAGAGCTCGAAGATCCGATCGAGCGGCAGCCCGCCCGGCTTGACCACCGGCGGCAGCATCAAATTTTCCTCGACCGAGAGGCTGGCGAAAATTCCGCGCTCCTCCGGACACAGGGCGATGCCCGCCCGTGCAATCTGGTTCGACGGCAGCGAGATCAGTTCGCGGCCCTCGAAGCGGACCGAGCCGGTGCGTTTCGCCACAATGCCCATGATCGATTTCAGCGTCGTGGTCTTTCCGGCGCCGTTGCGTCCGAGCAGGGTCACCACCTCTCCCGGATACACTTCGAAATTCACGCCGTGCAGAATGTGCGACTCGCCATACCAGGCCTGGAGATTCTCGACCGCAAGCAGCGCAACGCGAGGATCAAGCATGGCCAGTCCCCATATAGGCTTCACGAACCTCGGGATTGTTCGACACCGTCGCGTAGTCGCCTTCGGCGAGGATGCGGCCGCGCGTCAGCACGGTGATCTTGTGCGACAGGTTCGAGACCACGGAAAGATTATGCTCGACCATCAGCGTCGTGCGATCCGCTGATACCGTCTTGATGAGCGCGGCGATGCGATCGATGTCTTCGTGGCCCATGCCCGCCGTCGGCTCGTCGAGCAGCAGCATTTCCGGATCGAGCGCGAGCGTCGTTGCGATTTCCAGCGCCCGCTTTCGTCCATACGGCAATTCGACCGCGGGGACATTGGCAAAGCCGGACAGGCCGACGTCATTGATCAGCGACAAGGCGCGGTCGTTGAATTCGTTCAGCACACTGCGGGACCGCCAGAAGTCGAACGAACCGCCCCGCTTGCGCTGCAGCGCAACGCGGACATTCTCCAGGACGGTGAGGTGCGGGAATACGGCCGATATCTGAAACGAACGCACGATCCCAAGCCGCGCAATGTCGGCGGGCTGCATCGCGGTGATGTCACGGCCCTTGTAGACGATCTGGCCGCGCGTCGGATTGAGAAATTTGGTCAGGAGGTTGAAGCAGGTGGTCTTGCCCGCCCCGTTCGGCCCGATCAGAGCGTGGATCGTTCCCCGCTCCACCTTCAGATTGACGCCATTGACCGCGACGAAGCCCGCAAATTCCTTTGTCAGGTTATGCGTTTCGAGAATGATTTCGCCACTCATGCCTGCGACGCCTGCCCAACGCCCTGCCCCTTCGGCATTGTCTGCACGTCCCGCTGAAATGGTAAAGCCCGCCCGTGAAAAATCACGGGCGGGCTTTCTTATTGGGCAGGCCGCCGCGCCTGGCGGCGGCCTGGTTTGCGTCAACGAACGTCGATCTTGATCGCGGTCCGCTGGATGTCGCTGCCGGACGCCTTTGGCGCTTCGCCCTTGCCCGGGCCCTCGGCAACCTTGCCGCCACCCTGGGCCGGCAGGACCACGATCTTGCGGGTCGGGCCCTGCTTCTGCAGGCGCTCGCCGATCGACCGGGTGTTGTTCTTGACCGTGGTCAGCGGCGCCTTGTCGAAGTCATGCTTGATGCCATCGACTTCCGGCTTGTCACTGCACACGGCCATCACCGTTTCCTTGCCCTTGTCGCCGAGCTTGTAGATGAACGGCGCCTTGGCACCCGGGAAGCTGACCGGGACACCGGCCTTGATCCGGGTGTCCTGCTGGAACTTGTTCGGCAGGAGGACGGTCAAGGTGTCCTTTTCGTCGATATTGGTCAGCGTCAGGAAGCAGTCCCTCGAGGAGACCACGGTGAAGATCGGGGTCTCGCCGAGCTTGTAGACATCCTTGTCGGAGGTCAGCGCGAAGTCGACGTCGGTCTTCACCTTGGCGATTCCGTTCTTCTCCGCAGGACTGCCGCCGCCGTTGTTCGGCGCCGGATCGTTGGCCGCGACGCCGTCGTCGATCGGTTCCTCCTCGCCGAGTTCGGCCAGCTGGCGATACTTCGCCTCGAACTGGTCGCGCGGCAGCGAGTTCTGCTTGAGCCGGCGGACGGTCGGGATCAGCTCCGGCTTGAAGCCGCCGGCGGTCGCCTGCTCGAACTCGACCTTGGTCATGCCGAGCTCCGCCGCAGCCATGGTCAGGTCGACGTCCTGCTCATAACGCTGCGACAGCGCGGTGATCATCTCGATACCGTTGAGGTTGAGATTCGGATCGAGACCGGCGCGATACATGGCATCCTGGAAGCGCTTTGCGTCGCCGTCGAGGATCTTGTCCATCCTCTCGTTCTCGACATAGAGCGCATCGATCTCCCGCAGTTCGGCGCGCGAGAACGCCCTGCCGCCGGGACCGCCGAGCGCGATCTTGCGGATCTCGTCCTTGGCCTTGATCATTCCGAACTCATGGCAACCCATGCAGGAGATGCCATTGGTGACCGCAAGGTCCTTGGCGCGCTTGTCCTGGACGATGTTGGTCGGACCGGTGTTCAGCGCCTTGCCGTCGGCCGTGTTCAGGTAATAGGCCTGGAAGCCGTTCGGCAGGCTGAAGATGGTTTCGCCACCGTCATGCTTGAACGCGTTCTCGCCTTTGGGGCCAAGCGGGTGCTCGTACAGGTTCTGCCTGTCCTTGTTTCCGCCGAAGTCATACGAGGTCCAGAAGTAACCGTGCTTCGAGGGATGACGCTCGATCAGGCGGTTGTTCCGGCTCACGCCCGACACCTGGAAGCCGGCGCGCTGGGCGATGAACTTCTTCAGGTTGGCTTCGATGTCGACGCCTTCTTCCTTCGTGAGCTTGTTGAAGTCAGGCGCAAGCTTCAGAAGCTTCTCGTACATGCCGGGGCGCGAGGCCGTGTAGGCGAACCAGTCGGCGCGCACATACGGCATCTTGCTGTCGGTGGCCGAGACCAGGAGGTTCTTGAAGCTGGTGTCGGGCTGCATCTTGTACGGGTAGGACTTCAGGACCAGTTCCCAGTCCTCCGACGTCCAGCCGAGCTCGTCGAGATTGACGCGGATAATCGTCTCGCCCGGATCGATCGCCTGGAAGCGAACGACGTCGGGTGACCGGCTCAGGCTGTTGAGCAGCTTGATGACGCCCTGACGATAGACCTTCATCGCCTTTTCGTCGGTGCAGGCATTGGCCAGATGCGTGAGCGTCAGGTAACGAAGACCCTTGCGCCGCGGCTGGATGCGTTCGCGCTCGATGTCGGCGGCGATCATCCCGATCATGTCGGAATGGCTGACATAGGCTTTCGGATCGCAGCTCTTTTTCAGACCGTCGATCCACGCTTCGAGCGCGGCGAGTTCCTCCGGCGCAACCGGATCGAACTTGCCCTGCCCGTTCGCCCAGTCATAGGGCATCTTCTCGTTGATGATTTCCGTAAAGATCCGCGACGCCTTGGCGTTGCCCGGCAGCACGTAATGAGGATTCGACGCGATTTCCTCAAGCTCAAGAATGTTGCCGAAATTGCTGGCTGCATTCTCGCGCTTGTGTTCGACGCCGTCCAAATCCTTCTGACTGAGCTGACCGTTCTGATGGCAGCGAGCGCAGTGTTTCTGAAGAACGTCATAGGCCGCCTTGGCGGCAGGATCGCTCGGCGGAGCTGCATGAGCAGCACCGCCCAGGGACAGGCCGAGGCCGAAAACGGCCGCGACAGCCACCCCCTGGATCGGGTTACTTACTCGTTGACGACCGCTCATAGTGGTCTCCCATTGCAAATCGTTGCGACGCGCGGCGTGACACGCCGTGTCGTCTGTTTGTGTATGGCTGGGGGCAACGCGTTCAATTGCAAAGACAACGTGATGCTTTCCTAAACGGGCAGCGGATCCGTTCCGATCTTATCGCAATTCTATTGGCACCCTGAACATCAAAAAGCAGGCGCAAAACCCGGACGGTCATCACATTTCGTTTGACGCTTGAGGCTGATCTGTTCGCAAACGAATAAAAAAATAGACCCGCCCGGCGGGGACAAGCCGGACGGGTCAAGCGGACCGGCACAGGGTGGAAGGGGCGCGTGCGCCGGTCACACGTTGGGCGGAAGCCGCTGGGGGAGCGGCGCCGCTATCGCTGTGCATACATTGGTCGCGTGAGAGGCGCGGCAGGTTCATCGGTCGAAGCCGACAACGAGCGTCAACGGCTGAACAGGGAACGCAGCCAGCTTTCCAGAAGCTGCCAGAGACTGATCGCCTTGCGCTGCAGCCATTCGAGCGGCGTTTCGGCGCGCTGGCCTGCGTCGGAGTCGCGCGGATTGGCCCTGCGCCAGGCGTTCGGCGGATCGAAATGTCCCGCCCATATTCCGCGCTTGGCGGCGCGTGCATCGGCCTGTGCGTCTTCATACGTACGCGCTCTGCCGCGTCCTTCGAGGGTGATGGCGAAACCAGCGCGAACCATCTCGGCGGCGATGTCACGGCCCTGCGCATGACAGACCGCGATATGACGGCCATAGCGATCCACCGAGAGCTTCCGGCATTGCAACGGACTGGTTCCGATGATCCGGCGAAGTTCCGATCGGGCCCGCATTCCGCACGGCCAGGACTTTCCGGCGGCATCGGTGCATTGCTGATGAAGTTCGGGGGCGTCGATGCCATACAGGCGATAGCGTTCGTTCCCGAGCACGAAGGAGTCGCCGTCGGACAAGCGAACCGGCAGCGGTCCCGCTTGTCCTTGCGCAAAAGCAACGCCGATCAGCGAAAGGCTGATCGCAATGGCGACAGATGCCGTCTGTCGGGCTCTCTTCAGGCTGAACCGTCGCAACGTCTATCGGCCGTCGCCTTGTGCGGGGGCGCTGCCGGCAACGGCATCGGACCGTTCGCCAAGCGAGCGCAAGGCCTCGAACGCATCCGCAAGTCCCGCGCCGAAATCCTTGTCGCGTCCCCGTGGCCCAAGATCGCGCGCCGTCGATAAAAGTACGCGGCGCACCGAGTCCGGCGACAGGGTCGGATCGCGCTCGAGGATCAGGGCGGCGATCCCGCTGATGTGAGCCGCGGCGAACGAGGTGCCGGTGAGCATGTCATAGCTGCCGCCGGGGGTCGGCAACAGCAGCCGGACACCGGGCGCCGCGACAGCAATGTGGTGCCCGCGATTGGAACCCTGGAACAGCTTGTCCTCCGCGTCGGTCGCCGTCACCGCGATCACGTTCGGGTCGGACGCCGGAAACAGCGGCGGCGATTTCGGCCCCGCATTGCCGGCCGCAGCGACCAGCACGATGCCGCGCTTGCCGGCCGCAGCGAGCATGCGCGCCAATATCGGATCCTGCGGACCCGCGAAGCTCATGTTGATGACGCGCGCGCCCTTCTGCGTCGCCCATTCGAGACCCTTCATGATGTTGAACGTCGTGCCTTCCGCGCTTCCCGCGACCGGGTCGAACGCGCGCACTGCAAGGATACGGGCGCTCGGAGCAACGCCGGTCAATTTCGATTGCGCGACGATTGCGCCGGCAATGCTGGTGCCGTGACTATGCGGTGTGCCGCCGCCGGCAGGATCGAACATATCTTCGATCGTGCCTTCGAGTTCCGGATGTTGCGCATCGATTCCGGAATCGATCACCGCAACGAGGACGCGCTTGCCGAGCGCGAGCGCGTGCGCGCTTTGCAGGTGAAGCTTTTCGGCGGCGTATTGGATGCCCTGCCCGGTGCTGGATTGCTGAAGCGTGTGCCGGTAGTTCGGCTGCACGGACAGGATATTTGCATCGGCTTCGAGCTCGCGGATCACGGCCGCGACATTGCGGCCGTCTGGAATCGTCCAGCGGAACATCGTGGTGCCGCTGAGATTGAAGACCTGCGATTCCTCACGGTTCAAACGGTGCCGCCGCGCCAGCGCCTGCACTTCCTGCTCGCTCGGACGTCCGGCGACTTCGATCACCACTTCGTTCGAGACGAAGCGGCGCTCGCCCGAGGCGGGCAAACCGCTGCTGCGACGGCCAGGGGCCGGAGTCACCAGATCATCGACGCCGGGTGTGGGCTGAACAGAATTCGAGGACTGCACCGGCGCGCTGACCGGTTCCGGACGCGCCTGCGCTTCGCTCGCGCGTTTCTGGCGAACCTGCTTTGCCGGCTGCGGATTGGCCGGCGCGCTCTGCATCTGGAAGCCGCGCGCGGACGAATTGTCGCGGGATTGAGCGAGCGCCGGACCGGCAAAGGCGGACAACAGGCCGGCCAGGGCGGCAGCCGAGGCGACGATCGCGACGTGGCGGTTGAGTGGCATGATCAGGCCTCCGCTCGATCGGCAGGCGCAGCGCTCCGGAAACGAAGCGCTGCGTGACCCACCTTATTTCGTGGCGGGAACGGCGAAGCTTATCACCTTGCTCTCGCCGAGCTTTTTCACGATTTCGGCAGTCTGCTCGGTCTTGGCCGGAACCCGGACCCGGAAGAAGCCGTCCGCGGGACCACCGACGATGGTGGCCTTGTTGGCATCGAGGAACTCGGTGATGTCGGTGGCACTCGCCTGCGGCGAGAACCGGATCAGCGCTTCCACGCCCGAGGTCACCGCCACACTGGCCGGCGCCGAGGCGAGATCGGGCGCACGCCCGGTGCGCTCGCCGACCAGCGTGCCGATCACGCCCGCCTGCAACAGGAGCGCGATGGCCGCGACACCGCCTGCATAAGCAAGCGTGCGGGGCGAGAGGCTTGCCATGAATTCGGAGACGCGGGCCATCAGGCTGACGGAAACCGATGGCGTGCGGACCGGCTCGGCGTCGATCTTCTCGAACAGCGCCTTCATGGCGCGCTGCGATGGCGCCCCGAGCGATTCATTGACCCCGATGGTCTCGCCGAGTTCTTCGCGGACCATCTCGAATTGACGAGCGAGTTCGCTGTCGCTGGCGAGCGCCTGCTCGACCCGCTGGGTGTCACGGCGGCTCAGCGTTCCTGCGGCATACCAGGGCAGCAGCAGTTCGATCTCTTCGCGCTCTGGCGCCTTGTTCATTGTCGTGTTCATGGCCAACCTCTTTCGATTCCTGCCGCCCTCAAGGATTCCGCCAACTTCTTGCGCGCATAGAACATGCGCGTCTTGACGGTATTCTCCGGGATCCCGACGATCTCTGCGACTTCTTCCACGGACTTCTCGTGGTAGTAGACGAGATCGATGATCTCCCGATGTTCCGGCGAAAGCGTTTCGATGCACTTCCGCAGGATTACGCTCGTATCCTTCTTCTGCATGGCGGCTTCGGGGGTGTCGGAGTCATCCTCGATCGCCTCTGCAACTTCATCGTCCAGTTCTGCGTCCTTGCGACCCCGGAGGGCCGAAAGGGCCTTGAACCGCGCGATGGCGAGCAGCCAGGTCGAAACCGCGGAGCGGCCCTCGAAGCGCCCGGCTTGACGCCAGACATCGAGGAAGACCTCGCTGATCAGATCCTCGGCCGTGGACTCGTTACGAACCAGGCGAAGGACGAACCGGTAGACCCGTACATGGTGCCGCGCGAACAGCACCTGCATGGCAAGCCGGTCACCGCCTGCGATACGCTGGATCAGGACTTCGTCTGATGTCTGCTGCATCGGGACGGCCGGCTCATGGTTTGGTCGCGGGAGACCCGGACCCGGTTCAATTGGATGTGAGCGAATTTTTGGGCGGGGCCGAAAAAGTGCCCCAGCCTTTCCTACGCCAGCGGGGCAATATTCCCAATAGGGGAATTTCGTCATTGTTATCAATGGCTTTTCAACCGTTATCGGCTATTGTGACGGGCCATGAGCCAGAAATTCACCTTGGAATCGCTGAATTCGCTTCCGTTGCCGGCCTTTTCGGGCGCCGTCGGTGACGTGTTTGAACACGCCTCGTGGGTGGCCGACGCCGCCTTCGGGCATCGACCCTTTGCCAGCGTCGCGGCACTGCACGACGCAATGATGGGCGTGGTGCGATCGAGCCCGCCGGAGCGGCAGCTCGCTTTCATCCGCGCGCATCCCGAGCTTGGCTCCAAGGTACGGCGGCTCGACCTGACCGCGGATTCCCAGGCCGAACAAGGCTCGCTCGGCCTCGACCGGTTGAGCGACGCGGAGTTCAAGAAATTCTCGGAACTCAATGCTGCCTATGCCGACAAGTTCGGCATCCCCTTCATCATCTGCGTGCGGCGGCATACGCGGGACTCGATCCTGCGTGAGTATGAGCGGCGGCTTGCCAACGATCCCGATACCGAACGCAAGGCCGCGCTCGATGAGATCGCGCTGATCACCCGGCTGCGTCTCGTTGCGCGGGTCGACGGTCCCGGCAAGCCAAAGACCGAGGGGCGGCTATCCACCCATGTTCTCGATAATGTCCGCGGCAAGCCGGCGCAGGGCGTGAAGATCACTCTTTATGAAGTCGGCGCGAGCGCTCGCTCGCTCCTGAAGGAAAGCGTCACCAATGCCGACGGCCGCACCGATGAGCCGCTGATCGCGGGCGAACCCTTGCGGATCGGCTCCTACGAACTGCAATTCGATGTGGCGCAGTACTTCACCGAGAATGCCGTCGCGCAATCGGCGCCGCCCTTCCTCGATGTCGTGCCCATCCGCTTTTCGATCGCGGAACCCGAAGGCCATTACCACGTGCCGCTTCTGGTTACGCCGTGGAGCTATTCGACCTATCGCGGGAGCTGAGATGCGGCGCGGTCTCGTCTTCGGCCTCGCGCTGCTTGCGGCGCTCTCCAGCGCGGCGACTGCGCAATTTGTGAATGCGCCTGCCGATCCCACATGGTCGGTCCCGGAAATCGGCGCCCTGCCGGATAACGAGCACGGCCGTCTTGTGCGGCGCGGCCGCGATCTCGTGACCGCCACCTACGCCCATATCGGCCCTGCGGTGCCCGACGAAGCGAAGCGGTATGCCGGCAACAATCTTGCCTGCACCAATTGCCACCTCAATGCCGGCACCAAGAAATTCGGCCTGCCTTTGTGGGGCCTGTGGGATCGCTTCCCGCAATATTCGGCGCGGTCCGGCTCCGAAATCACGATCCAGGATCGCATCAATTCCTGCATGCTGCGGTCGATGAACGGCAAGGCGCTGCTCGAGGATTCGCCGGAGATGCAGGCCTTCGTCGCCTACATCAAGTTTCTGTCCACCGGCACCAAGCCCGGCGAAATCCTGACCGGCCTCGGCGCCGGCCACATGCCGTATCGGTCGCGCGCTGCCGATCCCGGACGCGGCAAGCAGGTCTATGCGCGGGCCTGCGCGATGTGTCATGGCCCGGATGGACTGGGCGTCCTGCGCAACCGCGAACTGCCGAATTTCGGCTATCTGATGCCACCGCTCTGGGGACCGGATTCGTTCAACGACGGCGCCGGCATGGCGCGCCTCGTCACGGCGGCGAACTTCGTGCATTTCAACATGCTGAACGGCACGAGCTACACCCGTCCGCGCCTGTCGCAGCAGGAGGCATGGGATGTCGCAGCCTTCGTCATTTCGCAGCCGCGGCCAGCCTATCCTGCACGCGAAAAGGATTTCCCGGACTTGCTGAACAAGCCGGTCGACACGCCCTATGGGCCCTATGCCGACGGCTTCTCCCAGCGGCAGCACATGTTCGGGCCGTACGCCCCGATCGAAGCAGCGCTCGCCAGGCTGAAGGCCAGGCAGAAGAAGAACTGAGCCGCCGCAACAGCCGCCGTATCCGGACCTGCCGTCCTGTGCGATACCTCTGTCCGGGGCGCACAGGAGAGAACCATGAAGACCTTCCCGGCTCGACTGGCCTGCATCCTTATTCCGGCCTGGCTCTGCTGCACGTCGGCGCTTGCGCAGACGGTCTTCACCAATGTGCGTGTGTTCGACGGCAAAAGCGCGGCGCTGTCGGCGCCGACCAATGTCCTCGTCAAAGGCAACGTGATCGAACGCATTTCGAGCACGCCGATTGCTGCGGATGCGGCGAGCGTCGTGATCGCCGGCGGCGGCCGCACGCTTATGCCGGGCCTGATCGACGCACACTGGCACACCATGCTGGTGCGCCCCAGTCCCGCGGCGGTGATGGTGAACGATATCGATTACACGACGCTCGTCGCGGCGGCGGAAGCAACCGACACATTGATGCGCGGCTTCACCACGGTCCGCGATCTCGGTGGCCCGGCTTTCGGACTGAAACGGGCGATCGACGAAGGCCTCGTTCCGGGACCGCGCATCTTTCCGTCCGGCGCGATGATCACCATTACCAGCGGTCACGGCGACTTTCGCCACACCTATGAAATCCCCCGCGCGCTCGGCGCGCCGCTGAGCCGCGTTGAATCCGTTGGCGGCGCCATGATCGCCGACGGTGCCGACATGGTCCGCATGCGCGTGCGCGAACAGCTCATGCTCGGCGCCTCGCAGATCAAGCTGACCGCGGGCGGCGGTGTCGCCTCCCCGCATTCTCCGATCGATGTATCGACCTTCACCGAAGCCGAATTGCGGGCAGCCGTCGAAGCAGCGGAGAACTGGGGCACCTATGTCACGGTGCATGCCTATACGTCCGCCGCGATCCAGCGCGCCATCGCGGCAGGCGTCAAATGCATCGACCACGGCCATCTCATGGACGAAGCGACCGCGAAGATGATGGCGGACAAGGGCATCTGGCTGAGCATCCAACCATTCCTCGATGACGAAGACGCGGTGCAATTCCCGCCGGGATCGATCCAGGCTTACAAGAAAGCGCAAGTCGTGGCGGGCACCGATCGCGCCTACGCGCTCGCGAAAAAATACGGATTAAAGACCGCCTTCGGCACCGACATTCTGTTTTCGCCGCAGCTTGCGCATCGTCAGGGCGCGATGCTCGCCAAGATGACGCGCTGGTACAGCGCCGCTGAGCTGTTGAAGATGGCGACCTCGGTCAACGCGGAATTGCTGGCGCTCTCGGGATTGCGCAGTCCCTATTCCGGCAAGCTCGGCGTCGTCGAGGAAGGCGCCCTTGCCGACCTGATCCTCGTCGATGGCGACCCGCTGGAGAATATCCAGCTCATCGCCGATCCGGCGAAAACCTTTTTCGTCATCATGAAAGACGGAAAGGTGGTGAAAAACACGGTGCCGCGTTAGACAGACGGCCGCTTGCGCGCAGACGTCGAAGCAAGTCGTGAACCGAGGAAACGATGATCGATCTCTATACCTGGACCACACCGAATGGCCGCAAGGTCTCGATCGCCCTGGAGGAGCTCGGGTTGCCATACAAGGCGCACCCGATCGACATTTCCAAGGACGAGCAATTCGCGCCCGCCTTCCTGAAGATCTCGCCGAACAACCGCATCCCCGCGATCGTCGACAACGACAACGGCATGTCGCTCTTCGAGTCCGGCGCGATCCTGATCTATCTCGCCGACAAGACCGGCAAGCTGATGCCGAAGGACGGCGAAGGCCGCTACCGCGTGATCGAATGGCTGATGTGGCAGATGGGCGGCATCGGCCCGATGCTTGGCCAGGTGCATCACTTCGTGAAGTACAACAAGGGTAAATCGACCTATGCCGAGGAGCGCTATTCGAAAGAGGCGCAGCGGCTCTATGGCGTGCTCGACCGGCGCCTGGAGGGCCGTGCGTTCCTGGCGGACGATTATTCCATCGCCGACATCGCGACCTGGCCGTGGGTGTCCCGCTTCGAATGGCAGGAAATCGACCTGTCGAAGTTCCCGAACGTCAAGCGCTGGTACACCACGATTGCCCAGCGCCCGGCCGTTCAGCGCGGCTACAAGGTTCCGAAGGATGTCGGCGACATTCCGATGCCATAAAGTTCAGGCGCCGCCGCGACACGGTTAACGAAAGTCAAAGCGGCGCCGGTTCCGGCGACGAATGCACAGTAAGCATTGATTCACGTCGAACTGAATTGAGCGTCGCTGTTCAACATTGCGGCAACCACGAGCGGATATCCCAGAAAGGCAACCACAACCAGAACGGGGAGTGACACGTCTTGTCGCCCTCTTTGCCGCGCGTTTCATTTCACGGATTGCTGCTTGCCGCGCTCGGCATAACGGGCGTCGCCGCAATTGCCATCGCCGCAACCGTCTTCGCGTTGCGTAACGACGCAATCGACGACGCGATCAACGACACCAACAATATCGCAACGGTCCTCGCCGAGCAGACCGAGCGCGCGATGCAGGCGATCGACATCGCCGTGTCCGAGATTTCCGACCGCATTGCCAAGCGCGTCGACCTGAACCCGGCGGATTACGACAAGATCTTCGACAGCCGGATCGTTCACACGCTACTCGCCGATCGCGATCTGCGTCTGCCGCAGACCGAATTTATCGAGCTGATCGACAAGACGGGCCGCCGGGTCAATTCCTCCCGCGATTATCCGGTGACCAGCACGAATGTGTCGGACCGCGAATACTTCATCAAGGCGCGCGACAATACGAGCACGAAAATGTTCACGAGCCACGTCGTGAACAGCCAGCTCACCGGCCGCGACAGCATCTTTTTCGCAAAGCGCATCAGCGGCACCGACGGCGAGTTCCTCGGGGTCATCCTCGCCGGGATGAAGCCCGAATATTTCCGCGAGATCTATCGCTCGCTGACGTCGATGCAGGACCATGCCTTTTTCCTGATGCGCAAAGACGGAACCATCCTGCTGCGCTATCCCGACATTTCTCACAGCTCCGGCCGCAAGCCGAGCCCGAACTCGCAATGGCACAAGGTAATGAAAGAGGGAGGCGGCCTCTTTCAGTCATCGGGGTCGTTCGACGGCGAGGTCCGGCTGATCTCGGTCAAGCCGATCAAGGAAGCCGATCTCGTCGTCAATGTCGGGCTGTCGCTGAAACACGCGCTCGCCGCATGGCGCTACCGAGCGACGGCGATCGGCGCCGGCACCGCGCTCGGGCTGATCTGCTCGTTGCTGCTGATCTACGCGCTTTACCGGCAATTCGCCCAGCTCGCCGCGTCCAAGGCCTCGCTCATCGAGCGCGAAAACCGGCTTGCCGAAAAGACCGCCGAACTTGAAGACGCGAATGACCGCCTCGACACCGCCATCAATCACATCATTCAGGGCCTCGTCATGTTCAACGCGGACGGGAACCTCGTCGTCTGCAACCGCCGCTTTATCGAGGTTTACGGGCTGCCGCCCGAGGAAATCAAACCCGGCGTTTCGATCCGGCGGGTTCTCGAACTGCGCGCCGCAGCGGGAAGCTTCTTCGACGACATCGATACTTATCTGGCCGAACTGAGGAGGAAGATGACGGCCGGCGAGTTGATGACCAAGATCACCGACTTTGCCGACGGCCGTACATTCTGCGTCACCAATCAACCCACCGGGAATGGCGGCTGGGTCGCGACGCATGAAGACATCACCGAGCGGCGCCGCGACGAGAAAGAGTTGCAGCAGACCCGCAACATGCTGCGGGCCATGGTCGAGAACATCCCCGAGACTCTGCTCGTCAAGGATGCCAAGACCCGTCAATACGCTTTCGTCAATCGCGCCGGCGAGAAGCTTCTCGGCGTCCCAAACAACGTCGTCGTCGGGAAAACGGCAGACGAGCTCTTTCCGGCGGAAGAAGCCGCGCGCGTTCGCGCCCGCGACGACGAGGCGATTCAGAAAGGCTCACTTTCGATCGCGAGCCGCGAAGTCAGCACATTCGACGGGCGCGAGCGCGACGTCTCCTCCAAGCGCATCGTCATCGCAGACAAGGACGGCGATGCGCAATATATCCTCAACATCATCGAGGACGTGACCGACCAGCTGCGCGGCCAGCGCGAGTTGGAGCAAGCCCGCAACATGCTGGGTGCCGTGGTCGAAAGCATTCCGCAGATGCTGGTGGTCAAGGACGCCCACACCGGACGGTACATATTCGTGAACCGCGCCGGCGGAGATCTGCTGGGCGTGCCGAAGGACGATCTGATCGGAAAAACCACCGAGGAAATCTTCGACAAGAAGCAGGCGGAGGTCATCCTCGCCCGCGACCACGAAGCTTTGCGCGCCGGCGTGCTCAAGGTCGATTTCCATACCACCCGCACGCTGGACAACCGCCTCATTGACGTTGCGTCCAAGCGCGTCGCCATCCTCGGCAAGGACAAGAAACCGGAATATTTGCTGACGGTGATCGAGGACATCACCGAACGCAAGCGCAACGAAACCCGCATCGCGCATCTGGCGCATCACGACCCGCTGACCGACCTTGCCAATCGAGCGGCCTTCAACATAAAGCTTGCCGAATGCGTCGAAACGGCCGCAGCGCGCAACGCGGAATTTGCGCTTCTGTGCATCGACCTCGACCGTTTCAAGGAGGTCAACGATCTTTACGGCCACGCCGCCGGTGACAAGGTCCTGCTCGAAATCACGGCGCGCATGCGCAGGGCGGTGGGCGATACCTTCCTGGCGCGCCTCGGCGGCGACGAATTCATGGCGATCTGCGTCGACGACCCCTCGCGCGCGGCCGTAACCGCCCTCGCGGAGCATCTGGTGTCGTCCGTGAGCGGCGACATCGATTGCGATGGACGCAAGGTGCGGATCGGCATGAGTATCGGCGCGGCGATGTATCCGTCCGACGGCACCGAAATGGCCGCGCTCCTGCGCAATGCGGACGCGGCTCTTTACCGGGCGAAGGCGGAAGGCGGCGGCGCGGTCCGCTTCTTCGAAGCGGATATGGACCGTGTCCTGCACGACCGTCGTGCTCTGCAGGCCGATCTCGCGCTGTCGGTCTCGCGCAACGAATTGCAGCTCTATTATCAGCCGCAGGCGCGGGTTAACGGACAGATCATCGGCTTCGAAGCGCTGCTGCGCTGGGATCACCTCACCCGCGGCTTCGTCCCGCCCGACACCTTCATTCCGCTTGCCGAGGAAAGCGGCCTGATCGACCAGATCGGCGAATGGGTGTTGCGCGAAGCGTGCCGTGAAGCGGCGACCTGGCGCAAACCCTTGCAGATCGCAATCAATCTCTCGCCGGTCCAGTTCCGCCACCAGGACTTCGTGCCGCTGGTGCACGCGGTGCTGCTGGAAACGGGGCTCGCGCCCAATCGGCTGGTGGTGGAGATCACCGAAGGCGCACTGATGGACGATTACTCGCGCGCGATTTCGATCCTGCGTCGCCTCAAGGCGCTTGGCATCCGCATCGCGATGGACGACTTCGGCACCGGCTATTCGTCCTTGTCTTATCTGCAATCGTTCCCGTTCGACAAAATCAAGATCGATCAGACCTTCATCGCCAATCTCGAACGCAACACGCAGTCCGGCGCCATCGTGCGGTCGGTGCTCGGATTGGGGCGCAGCCTCAATCTGACGACCGTGGCCGAAGGCGTGGAGACCCAGACGCAGCTTGCCATTTTGCAGAGCGAGGGTTGCGACGAGATGCAGGGCTACCTGATCGGACGGCCGCAGCCGATCTCGGATTATGCCGAAATTACCGGGCGGCCGATGCGCGAGCGGCGGGCCGTCGCCAACGGCTGACAGCGCCCGCCGGGGCCTTCCGAAATGCGGCGGAAATGCAGCGCCGCGTCTGTTCCCGCTTCTCGATAAGACCTTTTCGCGGCCGCAGCATTTTCACAAAACTGTCCGCTTTCCCCAGCATCACGCAAACTTCATCGAGGGGATACCTCAGCGGACAAACCTATTGTGACTGCCGGTGGGCGTAAGCCGCTGCGGCAGAGGGAGATTCTGCGCGCATGAAGCTTGCGCTCACGATCATTGGCGTTGTTCTCGCGACAAGTTCCACGAAATTCGGGTCTGACGCAAATCACATCGAAGGGTGGCGTTCGACGATCGAGCCTCAATACGAACAGACTGAGCAGGCACCGGCCCATGGAACTGCTGAGCCTGTTGTTCTGGCTGAGCGTGTTGTGCTGAATATCGCGCTCAATCCGGTTCCAGCGGAGGAGATCGCCGCGGAACTGGACGCGCTGCGCGAGCCGGAAGGGCCGCCCGCCCCGCCGCCGGATGTTCCCATCGAAGCGGTATGTTACACTCTCGCCTCGGCGGCGCAGGCGCACGACATCCCGCCCGGATTTTTTGCCCGCCTGATCTGGCAGGAAAGCAAATTCAAGCAGCGGGTGGTCAGCCATGCCGGAGCGCAGGGTGTCGCCCAATTCATGCCTGCCGTTGCCGCCGAGCGCGGCTTGCAAAACCCCTTCGATCCGCTCGACGCGCTGCCGCATTCGGCGCGCTTCCTGAAAGAGCATCTCGACTATTTCGGAAATCTCGGACTGGCGGCCGCGGCCTATAACGGCGGTGCGCGCCGGGTGCTGGACTGGCTGGCGCGGCGCGGGAAGCTTCCGCAGGAGACGCGCAACTACGTCAAATCCATTACCGGACAGGAGCCGGAACGCTGGATCGAGGAAAACCGGATCGAGCTTGCGGTCAATCTGCCCTCCCGCGCGCCATGCGAAGGCGTAGCCAATCTGTCGCGCGACGCCGAACCCGAAAAGGTCGCGGTCCAGCTTCAGCCGTCGGTCGCCAAAGTCGTCGAAGCGGCCCGGATCGCCGCCGCCAAGGCTGCGGAAGCTGCCGCCAAGGCGCGATTGGCCGCGAAGAAATCCAAGCGCGAGAAGCTGCTGGCGAAGGGTCGCGGCGGCAAGAGCAAGGTCGCGGAAGGCGACAAGGGCAAGGTCGCGGAAGGCGGCAAGAGCAAGGTCGCGGAAGGCGGCAAGAGCAAGGTCGCGGAAAAAGCCACCGACAAGCCGGCGGAGAAGGCCGCAGCGCGCTCCGCCAAAATCGCCGATCGGGCGCCGATCGACCGCGGCAAGGGCGGCGGCAAGACGAGGCTCGCCGACACCAGCGCCGCCAAGCGCTGACGAGGAGCGCCGCCCGTCCAGACGGCGCGGCGCTCGACATTCCCCATCCGGCCGACCGTCGGAAGCATGACGCAGAGCGAAAACCGTTTCGCACTTTTTCGCGTGATGCTCTAGAACGGAACCGATTGGGGTAGTGCCATGACTTTCGACACCATCATCCGCGGCGGCACGGTTGCGACCGCGTCGGACACCTTCTCCTGCGACGTTGGAATCAAGGACGGCCGGATCGCGGCGCTCGGCGTCGATCTTGGAGCGGCGAACGAAATTATCGACGCGAGCGGCAAGCTCGTCCTGCCGGGCGGCATCGATAGCCACGTCCATATCTCGCAGCCGTCCGGCCCCGACATCGTGATGGCCGACGACTTCGAATCCGCGACGCGCTCGGCGGCGTTCGGCGGCAACACCATGGTGCTGCCCTTCGCCATGCAGCAGAAGGGCCAGTCGCTGCGCGAGGTCGTCACCGAATATCACAGGAAGGCGGACGGCCAGTGTTATATCGACGTCTCCTTCCATCTGATCATCGCGGATGCGACCGACGCCGTGCTCGGCCAGGAACTGCCGGCGCTGGTGCATGACGGCTACACGTCCTTCAAGGTCTTCATGACCTACGAGGGGCTCGCGCTTTCCGACATCGAGATGCTCAATGTCATGAGCGTCGCGCGCGATACCGGCGCCCTCGTCATGATCCATGCCGAGAATTACGACGCGATCCGTTTCCTGACCGACCGGCTCGAGCGTGCGGGAAAGACCGAGCCGCATCATCACGCGACATCGCGGCCGATCCCGGTCGAGCGTGAGGCGACGCATCGCGCGATTTCGCTCGCCGAACTCGTCGATGTGCCGGTCATGATCGTGCATGTGTCGAACGGCGAGGCGATGGAGGAAATCCGCCGTGCGCAGCAGCGCGGCCTGAAGGTCTATGGCGAAACCTGTCCGCAATATCTCGTACTGACCGCCAAAGACATGGAAGGCCTCAACATGGAGGGCACGAAATATGTCTGTTCGCCGCCGCCGCGCGATGAAGCGAGTCAGGCCGCCTGCTGGCAAGGCCTGCAGCAGGGCGTGTTCTCGCTGTTCTCATCCGACCATTGCCCATTTCGCTACGACGATCCCAAGGGCAAGCTGACGCCCAAAGGCCGCACAAGCTTCCGCTGGGTGCCGAACGGCATTCCCGGCGTCGAGACGCGACTGCCGATCCTGTTCTCCGAAGGCGTCGGCAAGGGCCGCATCTCGCTGAACGAATTCGTTGCGCTGACCGCGACCAATCATGCCAGGACCTACGGCCTCTATCCGAAGAAGGGCACCATTGCGGTCGGGGCTGATGCCGATATCGCGATCTGGGATCCGAAGCGCGAGCAGACGATCTCGCAGTCGCTGATGCATGGCGGTTCCGACTACACGCCCTATGAGGGCATCAAGGTGAAGGGTTGGCCGGTCTCGACCATGGTGCGCGGCAAGTTCGTGGTGCGCGACGGTGAGCTGGTCGGTTCGTTGGGTGCGGGTGAGTACGTGACCCGCGCCAAGTCGGAGCTGGCGAAGCCGCGTGGCGCCGGAGCTTGACTTCGGCTCAAGTTGTTATCGGCCTCATCCTGAGGAGCGCCGAAGGCGCGTTTCGAAGGATGAGGGCGGATTGAAATGTTACGAATAAAAGAATCAACCCGATGACCACCCTCTTCTCCGATCTCAATCCGCCGCCGCGTCTCCTGATGGGTCCCGGCCCGGTCGGCGTCGATCCACGCGTTCTCCGCGCCATGTCGATGCCGATGCTCGGGCAATTCGATCCGGCCTTCACCGCCTACATGAATGAGATGATGGAGCTTCTCCGCCAGCTCTATCGCACCAAAAACAAGTGGTCGCTCCTGATCGATGGCACCGCGCGCGCGGGCGTGGAAGCCATTCTCGTCTCGATCATCTCGCCGGGTGACAAGGTGCTGGTGCCCTCATTCGGTCGTTTCGGCTATCTGCTCGCGGAAATCTCAAAGCGCTGCGGCGCCGAGGTCGTCACCCTCGAGCGCGACTGGGGCACGGTCTACACGCCGGACGAGATCGAGACCGCGATCAAGCAGCACAAGCCGCGCGTGCTCGCCATCGTGCATGGCGACACCTCAACCACCATGGCGCAGCCGCTCGACCAGATCGGCGCGATCTGCCGCAAGCACGACGTATTGCTCTATACCGACGCCACCGCCTCGCTCGGCGGCATGGATGTCGCGGTCGATGCGTGGCAGGTCGATGCCGCCTCGTCCGGCCTGCAAAAATGTCTGTCGGGGCCGCCCGGCTCCTCTCCGATCACCTTCAACGAGCGCATTGTCGAGGTGGTGAAGCGCCGCCGGCATGTCGAGGCCGGTATCCGCCCCGCGAACTTCGTCGACGGCGACGGGCCGGTGATCCAGTCGAACTATTTCGATCTCGGCATGCTGATGGATTACTGGAGCGAGATGCGGCTCAACCATCACACCGAGGCGACGTCGATGCTGTATGCCGCGCGCGAAGCCGTGCGGATCGTTCTGGCTGAGGGCCTCGACAATTGCTTTGCGCGCCACAGGCTCGCGAGCGAGGCGCTCACCGCCGGCCTCACCGAGATGGGCCTGAAGCTGTTCGGCGATCAGCGCCACAAGATGCCGAACGTGACCGGCGTGTATATCCCGGATGGCATCAATGGGGATGCGGTGCGCTCCATGATGCTGAACGATTTCGGCATCGAGATCGGCACCTCGTTCGGACCGCTGCATGGCAAGATCTGGCGCATCGGCACCATGGGCTATGTGTGCCGCAAGGAAAGCGTGCTGACCTGCCTCGCCGCGCTTGAAGTGTGCCTGCGTCAGGCCGGCTTCCGGGCCGGGTGCGGGACGGACGCAGCGCTTGCGATCTATCGCAAGGCGGAGACCCCGGCGACGCCTGCGGCAAAGTCCTAGGCGCAGCCGCGCAGCCTACCGGCGCAGCTTTTCCAGCTCGGGAAATGGCTGCCAATTCGCGTTGTCACATTGTCCTTTCCGCGCGAGGACGAGCGTATCGAGGCGCCCGGCGAGGAATGCCACCATGCGGTCGCGACTGCCTTCATATTTCCCGGTCGAGTTTTTCGCATTGAAGCGCAGGCACACCATGTAGCGCTGGTGCGCCGGCGACATCGGCTCGGTCGAGAAGATCGAGGCCGGAATGCTCTTCAATTCGGGCTCGCCGATATAGGCCTCGCGAACACCGGTCGGGTCGTTCAGGTAAACCCGCAGGTAATCCAGAATCTCGGCCTTGTAGTTTGTCGGCGGCACGTTCGGATTGCTCGACAGCACCGCAGGCTGTTCGCGCGCGCAGCCGCACAGCAGCGCTGCGAGCGCCACTGCCGCCACCGCCGAACTCAGCGGGCTGCGGTTGCGTCCTTTATCGTGCGCCATATCCGCTCCGGTGTCGCGGGCATGTCGATATGCTCGATGCCATAGGGCGACAATGCGTCAACGATCGCGTTGGTCACCGCGGCGAGCGCGCCGACCGTTCCCGCCTCGCCCGCGCCCTTCACGCCGAGCGGGTTCATCGGCGTGAGCACTTCATTCGCCTTGCAGATGAAGTCTGGGAAATGCGCGGCGCGCGGCATCGCGTAATCCATGAACGAGCCGGTCAGCAACTGTCCGTCTTCGTCATAGCGAATGTCCTCGAACAGGATCTGGCCGACGCCCTGCACCACCCCGCCATGTACTTGGCCCTTGACCAGCATCGGATTGACGACCCTCCCGACGTCATCGACCACGATATATGTTTGAAGCTGGCACACGCCGGTATCGGGATCGATCTCGACCTCGCAGACATGGCAGCCGTTCGGGAATGTCGCGGCTTTGGGCGCTGCGATGGTCTTTTCGGAAAAACCGAACGTCCCGCCAAGGCTCGGATCGCGCATCGTGTAGGACAGTTTCGCCACGTCCTTGATGCCGATCCGCCGGTCGGTCCCGGCAATCGCAAACTGCCCGGCTTCGAAGACGATGTCGCCCGCATCCGCCTCGAAGTGGACGGCGGCAATCTTCTTGCCGCGCTCGATCAGCCGGTCGGCCGAGATGCGCAGCGAATTCGAACCGGTGATGACCGAGCGGCTGCCAAAGGTGCCGGTGCCGAATTCAATGCCGTCGGTGTCGCCGTAGCGCACCCGCACGTCGCCGATATCGAGGCCGAGAAAATCAGCGACGATTTGCGCGAAGGTGATCTCGTGCCCCTGCCCGTGCGAATGGGTGCCCATCGACACGGTGACGCCGCCGGTCTGGTCGAACTTGATCTCCGCGCTCTCGGGGTTCGGTGCCGGCGCGGGCCCCGCCGAGATCTCGATGGCATTGGCGATGCCGATGCCACGCAGCTTGCCGCGCTTCTTCGATTCCTTGCGGCGTTCGGCGAAGCCCTTCAGCTCCGCAAGCTCCAGCGCATCGTCCATGTTGCGCTCGAACTCGCCGGAATCGTAGGTGAAGACGAAATTGGTGTTGTAGGGCATCTGATCCGGAGAGATCAGATTGCGACGGCGCAATTCCACCGGATCGAAGCCGCATTGCCTTGCGGCAAGATCGATGACCCGCTCGATCGCGTAGGTCGCCTCGGGACGGCCCGCGCCGCGATAGGGCGAGGTCGGCGGGGTGTTGGAGAACACGCCGGTCACGCGCGCGTGGATGTGCGGGGTGCGATAGACGCCGGCGAGACCACCGAGATTGTTGGTCGGTACATGCAGGCCCATCGGCGAGATATAGGCACCGATATTGGCGGTCGTTTCGACCTTCAGAGCGAGGAAATTGCCGTGCGCGTCGAGGCCGAGAGTCGTCGTCGAAAAGTTGTCGCGGGCGTGGAAATCCGACAGGAAGCTCTCGCCCCGCTCGGCGGCCCAGAGCACCGGCCGCCCGACGAGCTTTGCTCCGACGAGGGTCAGCACATATTCCGGGAACGGCGCCTCTTTCAGACCGAAGCCGCCGCCGACATCCGGCGCCACCACGCGCACGCGATTTCCGGAGATACGGAAAATATCGTTGGCGAGGCTCTCGCGCACCGCATGCGGGTTCTGCAATCCGCAATGCAAGGTGTAAGCCTCGGCGACGGGGTCGTAGCTGCCGAGCGCGGTCCGCGGCTCCATGGTCACCGCGGTGATGCGGTTGACCGGATAGGTGATGCTGACCTTGTGTTTGGCCGCAGCCATCGCCTTCTCGACGGCGTCGCGATTGCCGGCGTCGAACACAAAGCAGATGTTGCGCGGCGATTGCGGCCAGAGCTCCGGGGCATCCGCATCGGCGGCGCTCCGCGTCTCGGTCACGGCCGGCAGCGCCTCCCATTCGATGGCGATGGCTTCGGCGGCATCCTTGGCCTGATCCAGCGTTTCGGCAAACACCGCCGCGACCGGATCGCCGACATACAGCGCGCGCTCCCGCGACAAAATCCGGTAAGGCGGCTCGAAATTGGGGGACCCGTCGAGCGCCTGGCGCTTCACCTTGGACTGGATCGTTCCGAGCGCCGTGATCTCCGGATGCTCGCCGGTCAGGATCAGATGAACGCCCGGCATCTTTTCCGCTTCCGTAACGTCGATGCTGAGGATGCGCGCGGCGCCGTGCGGCGATCGCACCACGAACAGGCGCAGCGCATCGCGCGGCGCGAGATCGGCGGTATAGCGGCCGAGGCCGCGAACGAGGCGCAGATCTTCGGTACGCGGCAGCGACTTTCCGATGAAGCGGTACGACATTTCA
>Ga0180222_1001231_pt1 | contig 28297 bp, 27 predicted proteins | sample eDN5th37CKraftOP_FD_151336 | JGI IMG/M metagenome (GOLD analysis project Ga0180222, IMG submission 151336) | Enriched Organic Plus compost microbial communities from Emeryville, California, USA - eDNA 5th pass 37_C Kraft OP (version 2) (version 2) ...
GCGTCTCCAGTCGCCTGCTGCGGAAGGAACGGCCTGACATCCAGAAGCGCTACTGGAAAGGCGTGCTGTGGTCGCCGTCCTATTTCGCTTCAAGCTGCGGCGGCGCGCCGATTTCCATCGTGCGCCAGTACATCGAGCAGCAGCAAACCCCACACTGAAACCCAAAGACAAGGACGGCTGCGCCGTCCGCGCTATCCTTCCCCGCCCTGAACGGCGGGGCTTGTCGCGCACCGGGTCAAAATAAGGGTCATTGTTTGACTGCCTAAGCGTCTCTACTTGACTGCCGATTTACTGTCGAGCTGTAAATCAGCGCCCTATTTAGTTGCCAAACTACTACCAACCCACTACCAATCTGCTTCCAGCCTGCTGCTGATCGGCTATTAACCGACCAACAGCAGACTGGCAATGCGTAAGTTAAGCGGATAAGCAATTAACACAATCGTACGCGCCAACGCCGCAGCGGTGTTAGCCGGAGAGCGAGCACCCACTCAAGTCGACATCACCCCCCTTCAAAGAGCATAAAAATGAAAATCGTCAATCCCATCGATACGAAAATGCGCCAGCGTGCGGCGCCGGACGCCGGGCAGCGCTATAAGGTCCTCGGCTGGGACGCGAGCGGCATCGTCCGGGCCGTGGGGCCGGAGGTAACCTTGTTCCAGCCGGGCGACCGCGTCTGGTATGCCGGTTCGGTCGGCCGTGCAGGATGCAATAGCCAATTGCACCTGGTCGACGAACGCATCGTCGGCAAGGCTCCCCGCTCGCTCGATTTCGCGCAGGCCGCGGCATTGCCGCTGACCGCCATCACGGCGTGGGAATTGCTGTTCGACCGGTTCGGCATCTTGCGCAACCGCGACCAACCCAAGAAATCCCTGCTCATCATCGGCGCGGCGGGCGGCGTGGGATCGATCATGACCCAGCTTGCCGCACGCCTGACGCCGTTCACGGTCATCGGCACGGCATCGCGCCCGGAAACCCAGGCCTGGGTGCAGGAGCTGGGCGCGCACTACGTCATCGACCACGGCAAATCGCTCGTCGAAGAGATGAAGCGCATTGGCCTGGCCCATGCGGATTACGTCGTCAGCCTGACGCATACCCAGGCCCACCTGGACGAAATCGTGGAAATCGTTGCGCCGCTGGGGCGCTTCGGACTGATCGACGATCCTCCGGCGCTCGACGCCACCCGCTTCAAGCGCAAGGTGGTGTCGGTGCATTGGGAAGGCATGTTCGCGCGTTCGCTATTCGGCACCGACGACATGATCAGCCAGCACCAGCTGCTCGAGGACGTGGCGGACCTGGTCGACGCCGGAGACATCCGCACCACGCTGAACGAATGCCTCAGCAGCATCAATGCCGAGAACCTCCGGCGCGCGCATGCGCTCATCGAGTCAGGCAAGTCGCGCGGCAAGCTGGTGCTGGAAGGCTGGAGCTGACGGTCAGGCCTGGCGCAGCGCGCCATAGGTGGCGATGCCGAGCAGGGTCATGGCGACCGACCCGCCTACGTGGGCAAGGATAGAGGTCGCCAGCCAGCCGAGGCGTTGCTGCCCGGCCAGTTCCACCAGCTCCGCCGAGAAGGTCGAGAAGGTCGTGAGCCCGCCGCAGAACCCGGTGATGATGAGTACTCGCCAGTGCGGGGCCAGTGCGGGGTGGGCGGAGAAATAGGCGAGCGCGACACCGATCACGTAGGCGCCGATGAGGTTGGCGGCCAGCGTGCCCGGAGGCAAGGCTGGGAAGAAAGCGTTGAGCGCAACGGCCAGGCCCCAGCGGCACAGCGCGCCGACGGCGGCACCGACGGCGATGGCGGTGATCACGAGCAGCATCGAGGTTCCTTGCGAGGCAGCGATTGTTTTCGTTGGCAAAGCGAGATGTTAAGCGGTCGCCAGTTCGGCGGCCACGCCCTCGAACTTGCGCGCCAGGAATTCGACCAGCGCGCGCACGCGGGCCGGGACGAACCGTCCGCTCGGCAGCAAGGCGTTCAGCGGGTAGCTTTCGATTTGCCATTGGGCCAGCAGGCGTACCAGCCTGCCGTCTGCCATCTCCTGCCGTTGTTCGACGGGCGTCTTGAGCAGGATGCCCGCCCCGGCGAGCGCCCATTGCCGGGCGAGCGAGGCGTCGTCGGTGCTGCGGTCGCCGTCGACGTGTACTTCTACGGTCTGGCCGTCGCGCGTGAATCGCCACGTGCGGTGCGGCTTGCCCGCCCTGTCGTAGGCCAGGCAGTTGTGATCGCGCAGTTCCATCGGCGTTTGCGGTGCAGGATGACGCGCGAGGTAACTGGGCGCCGCCACGACGACCGGTGCGGTATGCATCAGTCTTCGCGCTACGAGCCGGGAGTCGACCAGGTGGCCGTAGCGTATCGCCAGGTCGACTTCATCGCGCACGACGTCGAGCGGCCGGTCGCCGACGGACAGGGCGAGTCGCACCCCCGGATGGGCATGCATGAATTCATCCAGCCAGGGCAACAAGGTGGTGCGGGCCAGGTCGGACGGCGCCGCGATGCGGATCAGGCCGACCAGCTCGGCGCGGTCGGCAGTGGCCTGCGCCTCGCCTTCTTCCACGAGGTCGAGCGCCCGGCTGGCATAGTCCAGCAGCGTCTGGCCCTGGGGCGTCAGCCGCATGGCGCGCGTGGAGCGCTCGAAGAGCCTGACGCCGAGTTGGTTCTCCAGGCGCTTGAGGGTGGCGCTGGCCGCTGCGGGCGTGATGTCCAGGACGCGGGCGGCGCCGGTGAGGCTGCCGGTGCGTGCGGTCTGGACCAGGACGCGCAGGTCGCTGATATTTTCAATTGCCATTTGAAAAAAATTAAATATAAATGGTCTTATCAATTATAAATTGAATGTTTACAGTGGCGATACCCACTTTTCAAGGAGTCGCCATGAAAGCCATTGGATATCGACGCAGCCTGCCCATCACTGACCCGCAGGCGCTCGAAGATGTCGAACTGCCGACACCCACGCCCGGACCGCGTGATCTGCTCGTGCGGGTGTCTGCCGTATCCGTGAATCCGGTCGACACCAAAATCCGCCGTTCGCGCCAACCCGCCGAGGGAACGGTGGAAGTATTGGGTTGGGACGCGGTCGGTGTCGTCGAGGCCATCGGTGACGCTGTTTCGCTGTTCAGCGTCGGGGACCGCGTCTTTTACGCGGGCGCCATCAACCGGCCCGGTACCAACAGCGAACAGCATCTGGTGGACGAACGCATTGTCGCGCGTGCGCCGGTCTCGCTTGACGACGAAGCAGCCGTCGCGTTGCCGCTGACGTCCATCACTGCCTACGAATTGCTGTTCGACCGCCTGCGCATTGCCAAGGGCGGTGGAGCCGGCCGGAAACTGCTCGTCGTGGGCGGCGCAGGCGGCGTCGGCTCGATTCTGATCCAGCTCGCCCGCCAGCTTACCCAGCTCGAAATCATCGCGACGGCCTCCAGGCCCGAGACGCGCCAGTGGTGCCTCGACCTGGGCGCCCATGCCGTGATCGACCATCGCCAGCCGCTGTCGGCCGGGCTGCAAGCCGCCGGCGTGGGCCACGTGGACTTCGTGGCGTCGCTCACCCAGACCGAGCAACACTACGAAGAAATCATTGCCAGCCTCAAGCCGCAAGGCGCGCTGGCGGTGATCGACGACATGGTCGGCCTCGACGCCATGAAGCTCAAGACCAAATCGATCTCGCTGCATTGGGAGTTGATGTTCACCCGGCCCCTGTTCGAGACGCCCGACATGGGCGAGCAAGGCCGGCTGCTCGCAGAAGTGGCGGCGCTGGTCGATGCCGGCCGCCTGCGCAGCACCGTCAATCATCGCCTCGGCCTCATCAATGCCGAGAACCTGCGCCGCGCACATGCTTTGATCGAAAGCGGCACGGCGCAAGGCAAGGTCGTGCTGGTTGGCTTTGGAGCGTGAGACGGTTCGTCGCTGCTCCAGGTGGCTTGGCGCCGAAGCATTCGGCGCTAAGCTATGGCAGATAGGCGCTCCGCCCCACAAGCGCGGAGCGCTTCGATGTAAGGTGTAACGAGCTACCCGCCATCGGACTTTGCCATCGGGATCTCACCATGAGTCCGTCTGCCAGCTTTTCGCTCCGCCAGCCGCCGCCTTGGCCGCCCGAACGCTTTCGCGAGCCGGAAGCGGCCGTGCAGCGCTTGATCGATATCTATGCGCGCAATACCCGGTTTCTCTGCGACAGCTTCCGCGAGGTGGTCGCAGCGCGGGGCGCGGCGCCCGGGCGCATCCGGGCTTGCTACCCGTATATACAGATACGCGTGGAAACCTACGACGAAGTCGACACGCGCCTCTCGTACGGGCACGTTGCCGAACCGGGCGTTTACCAGACCACGGTCACGCAGCCGGAACTGTTTCGATCGTATTTGACGGAGCAGATCGGGCACTTGCTCAAGAACCATGGCGTGCCCGTCGAGATCGGCGAGTCCGACGTGCCGATTGCGCTGCATTTCGCGTTCCCTGAAGGAAGCTACGTCGAAGGCGAGGACATCGAGGCGCTGAAGCGGCCCTTGCGCGATTTGTTCGATACGCCGGACCTGTCCGTCACAGACGATTCCATCGTCAACGGCACCCGCGCCAGCCAGCCGGGCGAGCCGCAACCCCTTGCGCTTTTCACCGCGCCGCGCATCGATTATTCGCTCCACCGGCTGCAGCATTACACGGCCACCGCGCCGGGGTATTTCCAGAACTTCGTCCTGTTCACCAATTACCAGTTCTACGTGGACGAATTCTGTGCCCGCGCGCGGTCCCTCGTGGCAAGCGGGCAATACGAGGCGCTGGTTGAGCCTGGCAATCGCATTACGCGCGCCGGCTCCCTCGACGCGGCCCCTGCGCCGCTGCCGAGAATGCCCCAGATGCCCGCTTACCACTTGGTTCGTCCGCACCATGCAGGCATCACGCTCGTCAACATAGGCGTCGGTCCTTCCAACGCCAAGACCATCACCGACCACATCGCCGTGCTTCGCCCGCATGCGTGGCTCATGCTAGGCCATTGCGCCGGGTTGCGCGCATCGCAGCGCCTTGGCGACTATGTGCTGGCGCACGGCTACGTGCGGGAAGACCACGTGCTGGATGCAGACCTGCCGACGTGGGTGCCCATTCCGCCCTTGGCGGAAATCCAGGTGGCCCTGGAGCAGGCCGTGGCCGAAGTGGCGGGGCTTTCGGGCTGGGAGCTCAAGCGCATCATGCGTACCGGGACCGTGGCCACCGTCGACAACCGCAACTGGGAGCTGCGTGACCACGTCGAGCCCATGCAGCGATTTTCCCAGTCGCGCGCGATCGCGCTCGACATGGAATCGGCCACCATCGCGGCCAACGGTTTCAGGTTCCGCGTACCCTACGGCACCCTGCTGTGCGTCTCCGACAAGCCCCTGCACGGCGAGCTCAAGCTTCCTGGCATGGCGAGTGCCTTCTACCAGCGCCAGGTGAGCCAGCATCTGGAAATCGGCATCCGCGCGCTCGAACTGCTGCGCGAGATGCCACCCGAACGCCTGCACTCACGCAAACTTCGCAGCTTCGTGGAGACAGCCTTCCAATGACTGCGTGGGTGGCGGCCGTGGCCATGGTTGCGATGCCGCGCGCACGTGGCTAGCATGCTCAGGACAACCTTCGCGCAGAATCGCAGGAATGCCGGCAACCAAGACAACGAGAACCCAGACCCCATCCCCTGCCTCCCAGACGCCGGCACCACGCCGCCGTGGCCGCCCACCCAAGGTCGAATCGCCCATTCACAGCGAGGCCGAGCTCACCCGGGCAGCCATCATCGAGCGCGCGATCGCACTCAGCAAGCAGATACCGCTCGACCAGATCTCGATGGTGCAGCTCGCGCGCGAATTTGGCGTGGCGCCAGGCCTCATCCACTACTACCTGGGTGGGCGCGACCAGCTCATCTCCGGCGTGCTGAACCACTACTACGCACAGCGCGTACAGCGCCTGCCCCCGCTCACGGGTGACTGGCGGCGCGATGTCGAGGAGCTTGCGCGCGGCAACTTCAAGCTGGGCGTGGAGCATCCCGGAATCAGCATCTACGTGGCCTCGCACAACCGTTACCGTCTGTTCCAGGAAGTCGGCCCCGACGAGGTCGACTACGGTCTGGTGTACTTCAACCACATGACCTCGGCCTTCATGCAGGGCGGTTTCTCGCCCGAGCAGACGGCCCTCGCCTACCACCTGCTCGCCCAGTTCCTCGTGTCATCCACCATGGCAGAAGCTGCGCGCCAGCTGCCGGCCTACCACCAGGGCTTCATCCTGAAAAAACTCGAGTCGGTGTCGGCCGAGCAATACCCGGGCGCGCGCTATGTGCGTTCGGCATTCGCGCGTCTGGGCTCCGACACCGCATTCGAGGCGGGCCTGACGATTCTGCTCGACGGTATCGCAGCCTGGCGCAAGAATGCACAGACGCCAGTCAGACGGGGCCGAGACGCGAGGCGCACGCGCAGCGCTTAGCCCCACGTCAGAGGCCGGCCATGTCGCCCAGATAGGCGCCTGCGTCTGGCGCCGTCTGCGGCAGCCCGAGCAGACGCAGCATCTGCCGTACCGTGCATACAGCAGTGGACGTGACCGGGATGCCGAGCATGCGCTGGGCCTGCACGATGGCGGGTAGCGAGGGCATCTGCACGCAGGCAGACAGAACCACCGTGTCGACGCCTGCGACGTCCAGCGTGCGCACATCCTCGAGCAGTTGCATCGGGTCGCGTTCACCCACCGCGACGTTGTCGACGATGCTGAAGTTGCGATAGTCCTTGACCTCGATGCCTTCACTTTCGATATAGCCGACTACGGTGCGCGCAAGCTCATCGCTGTAGGGTGCAAGCAGCGAGATGCGTTTTGCCCCGAAACGGGCAAGTTCCTCGACCAAGGCACCGGCCGAGGTCATTACCCGGCACGGGCGGGCTGCATCGGCCACAGCCTGCGCAAGCTGCTTCTCGGTCTCGCGGTGATACCCAGGCCCCATGCACATGGTAGCAACCAGGCACGCAGTGCTCATGACGTCCACCTGCGCGTCGGCGAGCTCCCGGGCGCAGCGGCCCAGATCCGCATTCATGCGGGCCAGTTCCTCGGCGACCACGCGGTGCATGCGCACCCGGCTTGCATGACAGGAGAAGCGCTCGGGCGCAACCGCCATGCGTGCGGCGAGAATGGCCGGTACCTCACGCTCCATGGTCACGTTCGAACTCGGAACGATCTGTCCGATCTTGTAGATCATGACGGCCTCCGCAGATGACGGAAGCTCGCCTGGGCGAGCAGCACAGCGCGCAGAGACGCCGGAATGTCGGTGCCGACCCGCGCATCGCGCCGCACGCAGATGGGAGAAAAACGCCCCTCGAACACCGCAGTGCCATCGGGCCGCGTCGCAGTGAAGTGCAGGTCATACGAACGCTGGCGCACTTCGCCCACTTCGCACAGGATGTCGAGCACGTCACGCGGCCAGAGCGTCCCCGAAAACGCGATCTCCAGTCCCCGGCACGGGGTGTCCACGCCGTGCGCTTCGCCCAGCGACGGTGCGCCATCGGCCAGATACTCCGAATAGAGCGCGGCAGCGCTCAGCATGTATTCGGCGAGTTTTCCGGTGAAAGCCACGCCGGCCGGATCGCAGTCGCTCCAGCGCACGGTACGCCGCACGATGAAGGGCTGCTCGCTCAGGACGTACTCGGGGCTGCGCATCAGGCGTCTCCTGCGGCGACATCAGCCGGCAGCGCTCCCGCTGCAGCGCATTCCTCGACCAGTTCCGGGAACTGCTGCTTGAGGCGCGCGAAGTCGATACGGCCAGTGCGCGTCATGAAGTGATAGACGAACTCGTGCGGCGTATAGGACGAGATCCACTTGCGGATGTCCTCATACCAGGTGTAGGACGCCTGCGACGCACCGATCAGCTTGGCCTTCTCGGGCTTGCGTGCCGACTCGTAAGCTGCGAGCGCGGCCGGCACGTCGTTGGGCTGCGCCACCAGGGCATTGGCCAGGGCAATGGCATCTTCCATGGCGATGCGCGTGCCCGAGCCTATCGAGAAGTGCGCGCTCGTGAGGGCATCGCCGATCAGCACCTTGTTGCCGGCATGCCAGCGCTCGTTGCGTACCACCGGAAACTGGCGCCAGTGACTGTTGTTGGTGACCAGCGTGTCGCCTTCGAGCTCTCGCGCATACACTTGCTCGAACAGCGCCTTGCGCTCGTCCGGGCTCATGGACTCCATGCCCAGATCGAGCCAGGTCTGGTGGTCGCACTCGGCCACGAAGGTGCTCATGCTCTCGGAGTACGGATAGTAGTGCGCCACGAAATAGCCGCCACGGTGTTCGCGGAACACCAGTGCAGGATTGGCGAAGGGCCGCGCGACGCCATACCAGGCGAAGTGGTTGGTCAGGTGTGACAGCGACGTTCGGAAGCCCGCTTCATCGCTTGTGCGCACCATCGAGTTGATGCCGTCGGCACCGACGATCACGTCAGCCTGCAGTCCGTCGACCGAATCGAGCCGGTGTTCGTAGGACACCGCGATGCCCAGCCGGCGCGCGTGCTCCTGCAGGATCCCGAGCAGACGAATGCGCGGAATCGCACCGCCGCCCTTGCCAGGCCGTTTCACCTGGATGGGAGTCTCGCCAAGCACGATGGTCTGGTTGCCAGTGAACACCATGGCACGCTCCAGATCGGCGCACACATCCGGCGCGGCCACCCGCAACCGGGACAGCCCCGTATCGGCCAACACCACGCCGAAGCCAAAGGTGGCGTCGCGCGGGTTCTGTTCGAACACCTGCACGTCCACCCCGTCGCCGAGCCGCTGGCGCAGCAGGATACCCAGGAAAAGTCCGGAAGGGCCGCCTCCGACGATGCAGACTTTCATTGGGCAGTCTCCGGTTCGATGACGAGCTCGTTCATGTCGAAGCGCGTGATGCGCCCGGCAAGCCCCCCGGTGGCTGCGCCATACCAGACGGCCGGCTTGAAGCCGAGCTCCTTGCGGCCGAAACGCAGATCCGGAGCGCCGTCGATGCGCAGATAGCCGCCTTCGACCGGCGTCACGTCGTAGCCCTCACGCTGGCGCGCATTTTCCACCAGCGCGGCAAACTCGGGCACGTCCAGCACGAAGAGCGACGCACGGCCAGGATCCTCGGCCCGGGGCAGCGTCGCGGCCTTCTTGCGCCAGACAGCTTCGATGCTGGTGAACGGTTCGGCACCACGCGCTTCTTCGAGGGCAATACCAGCGGCGAGCGTGCGCTCGGCGTCCTCGATGTCGGCGCTGGAGAAAGGGCGCACCTGCCAGGTGATCTCGATCGGATAGCCATTGGGGTCGTTGAAATAGATCGACTCGATCACTTCGTGGCGGATCTGGTAACGCAGCGGAATGCCCACTGCCTCGATGCGACGGCGCCACTGCAGCAGCTCGGCTTCGTCGCGCACACGCCAAGCAGTGTGCGTGGCCCGGTCCTGGTAATGCTCACGCACCTGCAGCCAGTCGGGACGCTCGGTACCGATGTAGTAGAAGAATGCGATCGTGCTGCCGTTGCCGCTGTCGAAAAAGAAGTGCAGGAAGTCGGCATGGTTGTCCGGCCCCCAGCCCTTGGCGGAAATGGCGTGTACCAGCGGCAGGCCGAGCAGATCGCGGTAGAAGCGCACGGTCTCGGCAAGCTTCCACGTCGGACGGGCCGTGTGATGCACGCCGTGCAGTTCAACGCGGGGAATGTCGGTGCTCGGAACTTGAGTTTGCATGGTGTCACTCCGTGATGGTGGCAGGGCGCGCATCGGCGATCATGGCCGCGATGCGCTCGCGCAGGATCTGCTTGCTGAGCTTGCCCGAGGCGGTGAGCGGCAGCTCGTCGATGAGCTCCAGGCGCTCGGGCCACTTGAACTTGGCCAGTCCCTCACGCTCGAGCCAGGCCGTGAGCTCGGGCAGAGTCAGCGTGTCATGGCCGGGACGCAGCACGATGAAGGCACAGGCGCGCTCGCCATAGACGCGGTCAGGCATGCCGACCACCGCGCTGCCGAGCACGGCCGGATGGCGGTTAAGCACTGACTCGACTTCCTCGGCATTAATCTTCTCGCCGCCGCGATCGATCACGTCCTTGAGGCGCCCCTTGAAGAAGTAGTAGCGCACGCCGCCGTACGTGCGGGACTCCATCAAGTCGCCCGAGCGATAGAAGCCGTCCGGCGTGAAGCGGCTGGCGTCCTCGCGTTCCGATTTGTAGTAGCCGCGTATGGTGTACGGGCCACGGAACAGGGCTTCGCCCGCGACGCCGTCCGGCACAGCGTTCTCGGTGCCCGGCTCGACGATGCGCACTTCGTCGTGCTCGCATACGGGCTTGCCCACGCCATCGCGCCTGACTTCTTCGGGATCGTCGTCGCGCGTGAACATGATCACACCCTCGGTCATGCCGAAGATGTGATACGCGGCAGAACCAGTCAGGTTGCGCAAGCCATCCGCACTCTTCGGCGCGATGAACTTGCGCCGCGCCTTCTGCTCGGGCGTACCTGTGACCAGCTCGGGCAGGATGCGCTGCAGGATGGGTCCAGCCACGCCGAACCAGGTCGGTTCGTAGTCCCGCACCAGCGAACACAGCGACTCGGCGCCGATGTCGCGAGTCACCGTGACCATGCCGCCGCACAACAGGATCGGGCCGAAGAAGCATCCCATGTTGAGGTTGTGCATCAGTGGCGTCGGAAAGAACAGCACCTCCTCCTGCGTGTAACCCTGATAACGGGCCACGGCTCGCATGTTGTAGAGATATTCGTTGTGAAAGCGCGGAATGATCTTGGGAACGCCGGTCGAGCCACCCGAGAGCTGGAACACCGCCACCTGGAACGGGTCCAGCTGCACCTGGGCCAGCCGCTCGCGCGCCTCGGCCAGCGGCATTGATGCGATCAGGTCGTCGATGCGGCGCGTGCCCTCGTGCGGCTCGCCGCGAGCCTGCACGATGTACTCGAGCGAGGGCACCTCGGACTGCATATCGCGGGCGAAGGCCACGTCGTCGAAGCGCTCGTCGTCGCCCATCACCAGGTGCATGCGCGCTTCGGCAAGATTGCCCAGGTAGGATATCTCGAGCCGCCGGAAAGCCTGCAACGCGCAGATCGGGATGATGCCAGCCTTGAGCGCGGCAAAGAACGCAAGCAGCAGTTCCTGACTGTTACCGCACTGGAAGACGGCGCGCTCCAGTGGACGCATGCCCATGGCGAGGAAAGCGGCACCGAGCCGGTCACTGCGTTCGTCCAGCTCGGCGTAGGTCATCCTGCCGTCAGGACCGGCTAGCGCGATGCGCTGCGCGTGGCGCACGAACGACGCGCGGAATCCGTCGGTGAGCGTCTCGCGCGTGAGAACGCCCGCGTCCAGGTACTCGCGCAAACGGTCCTCGTCCGGATAGCGCACACCTTCCAGCAGGATGGACGGACGGATGGATTGATGATCCATGACTGTGATCTCCCAAGGTCAGCCTGCATGGGTCAATGTGCCTGCTTTCTCGCGCAGCCAGTCACGCACGCGCGCACCGGCCAGGTCGCGCCCAGGCGGCTCTCCGGCCGCGAGCGGCATGCCGTGATGATTGCCACGAATGCGCTCGAAACTGAGGTCACGGCTCGCAATCCAGCTGCGGATCTGCTGGATGTCGGCAGGAAAGGTGCACTGATCGCCCGTGTACTCGATGAGCAGGGCAGGCTGCACGATGGCGGGTGCCGTGCGCTCGAGTGCGGCGTTGGAAGAGATACCCGACCAGGTCGAGAGCCACGACTCCGGCGTCACGACGCGCGCGAACCCCACACTGCCCCAGTTCGACACCAGAGGATTGCGCCCCCAGAGCGAGCCCGTCCTGCGGTCGGAGGGGTCGAGCGTGATGTCCCAGGCGCGCAGGTCGGCGTCGGTGCGCCAGACATGGAAGATCGGCGCATGCGCGGCGATGCGCTGGTCGAACCCGGTCGCCTTGCCCTGCCTGACGCGCTCACGCGCCTCGGCTTTGGCGCGCAACAGGGCGCGCGCGTGGGCGTCGATGCGCTCGACTCGCGCGCGTTGCGCCGCGCGGTAGCGTTCGACGAATTCGGGCGCATAGCGCGCCTCGCCCTTCTCGGGATCGAACCCGTTGGCCGGGCTGAAGGGGTCGAGCGCCGGGTCGGTCGGCATGGGATCATTCTCGTCGAGCACTGACGGATCCAGCCCGGCCATCAGCAGCCGGCCCTGACCCGGGTGCGGAGAGAGCAGGATCATGCCTTCGGGCACCGGCATCTCGAGCTCTGCCAGATGGGTCGTCCGTCCACCCGGCGTGCGGGCGATGCGTTGCGGGGCGGGTGTTCGGGCCTGCTCGTTGTAGAGGGCGTACAGGCCGGCACCGCCCGAATTGCCGAGCAACACGATCTCCTCGAAGCCACGGCTGCGCAGCTGGTTCATGCCGGCTGCCACGTCGAACAGGGCAATTTCGTGCTCAAGCCGCAGGTCGTTGCCGGGCGAACGCGGTGCCTGCACCCAGCAGGCCCAGCCTGCCTCGAGGATCCAGGGCACCATGTAATGCGTGAGCGCGATCTCGCGCGGGTGCATGATGCACACGACGCTGCGCTCCTTGCCGGTCGAGCTGAACAGAAAGCCCAGCGTGCGCTGGCCATCGGCCGTCTCGAGCACATGTGGTGTCATCTCGAACGGACGCTGCATCAGGCGTGCATCCCAGCTTGCGCCGCGCATGCCCGCGGTGACCTGGCCCGTCTGTGTCTTGGTCATCTCCTACCCTCTCGACATTTTGTTAGATCAATGGTCCCATTGTGGATTTAATTTGATACTCAGTCAATTATTTTCCGAACGCAAACGGGGGAGCAGCGCGCTCGAAAACCCTTATTTATCTGTATGTCAATTAAAGTATAAATTAAATTGAATGGCTATCAATATAGACCAGTTCGCATGCGGCAGGGCTCGCCCTCCGGTAGCGGCCATCATCGAGGAGACATCATGAAATTCCGCCATTTGCTGAAGTGCGCTGCCGTCGTGTTCGCGTTTGGCATGAGCGCAGTGCATGCAGCCGATTACCCTGCGCGTGCAGTACGCGTCGTCGTTCCCTCGCCCGCCGGCTCAGCGCCCGACATCATCACACGGCTGCTTGCCGAACGCCTGGGCAAGGTGCTGGGCCAGACCTTCGTCACGGAAAACAAGCCAGGTGGCAACGGCATCGTCGCCATGAACGAGCTGCGCCGCGCCAAACCCGACGGTTACACGCTGGGTGTGTTTCACGCAGCGGCTGCCGTTGTCACGCCCATGATGTACAAGGCCGCCGATTTCGATGTTGAAAAGGACACGGCCGTGGTCGGCACCATCGCCCACACGCCCATGCTGCTCGTGGCCAACCCGGCCTCTCCCTACAAGTCGCTGAAGGACGTAGTCCAGGCAGCGAGCACCAGGCCTGGCGACGTGGTGATCGGCAGCCCCATTCGTGGCTCGGTGCCGCACCTGACGGCCGAGCGCATGGGTCAGTTGAGCAAGGTAGCGTTCCGTCAGATCAGCTTCTCGGGAACGTCACAGGCGATCCAGTCCACCGTGGGCGGCGACACGCCCGTGTATGTGGACGGGGTGGCGCCGCTCATTCCCCTGGTCGAGAGTGGACGTCTGCGTGCGCTCGCGGTGGCGGCCGACCGCGAACTGCCCGGGCTCGAAGGCATCCCGCTCGCCAAGGACACCGTGCCAGACCTGGTCGCCACCGGCTGGTTCGTCATGCTGGCACCGGCGGGCACGCCCGAGCCAGTACTCGAGCGCCTGCACACCGAACTCGAGCAGGCCATTGCCGACCCTGCGCTGGTCACGCGTCTGAAGGAACTCGGCACCTACCCGATGCCGATGGCACGCACCCAGGCGCTGGCCTTTCTCGGTCAGGAAAAGCAGATCTGGCGCAAGGTGATCGAAGAGGCAGGAGTGCAGGCCGAGTAAGGCCGGGCGAGGGGCGCGCGGTGTATCATCGGCTCATCGACTGAGTGGCAACTAGGGTTCCGGCCGCGGCCGTGCGGCGTCTGGACCGAGCGTTGCGAAAACCCGGCCGGTGGCCGGGCTGCACCCGAGGGACAAAAGCCCAGAGGCGGAGACGTCGAGTCTTCGTCTTGTCCTTGACCGGGTTGCCTCGCCATGTCCCTTGCTGCGCTGTCCCTCGTCATTCTCGCCGCCCTCATCCACGCCGCATGGAACCTGCTCGCCAAACGGGCCGCCCATGTCGGCCCCGCCTTCGTGTTTGCCTATGCCCTGGCCGGCGTACTCATCTACCTGCCGCTGGTCCTGTGGCTGCTCTGGCACGAAGCAACGCCCTGGAGCTGGCGGGTCGTCGCCTGCATCGCGGCAAGCGGGGCGCTGCACCTCTTCTACAGCCTGTGCCTGCAGCGCGGCTACCAGCAGGCTGACCTGTCGGTGGTCTACCCCGTGGCACGCGGCACCGGTCCGCTGATTTCGGTGCTGGGCGCCTTCCTGCTGCTACACGAACCAGCTTCGGCCACCGGCGTGGCGGGTGCGCTGTGCGTCGTCGCGGGAATCTTCCTGATCGCCACCCGTGGCGAGTGGGCAAGATTCCGCGAACCCGCAGCCTGGGTCGGCGTGCGCTGGGGGCTGCTCACCGGCCTCATGATTGCCGCCTACACCGTGGTCGACGGCTATGGTGTGAAGACACTGCTGATCGCGCCCGTGGTACTCGACTGGTTCGCCGGACTGGTGCGCCTGCTGATGATTTCGCCCTTCGTGCTGGCGCGCCGCGATGCAAACCGGGCGGCCATGCGCGGCCACTGGGGCCTGGCCTTCGCCGTCGGGCTGCTCTCGCCGCTGTCCTACATCCTGGTGCTGCAGGCGCTGCGCAGCGGCGCGCCGCTCAGCCTGGTCGCACCGGCGCGCGAGATGTCGATGATGGCGGGCGCCCTGCTCGCCATGGTCTTCCTGAAAGAGCACGTCAACGCCTGGCGCCTGGCAGGCTGCGCCGTACTCGTCACCGGGGTGGCGCTGCTGGCATCGGCCTGAGAGCGCCGGCCGCGTCCTGCCGGGATGCAGGCGGCCTGCATCCCGGCAGGACGAATGGCTCAGAACGTGCCCGGATAGGCCCCGCCGTCGGCCAGGATGTTCTGCCCCGTGATGTAGCCCGCATGCTGGCTGCACAGGAAGGCACAGATGGCGCCGAACTCCTGCGCGTTGCCGAAGCGGCCCGCCGGAATCTGGGCCTGACGGATTTTCGCGATCTCTTCCTCGGAGCGGCCGGACTGCTCGGCGGCACGGCGCCTCAGGTTGCGCAGCCGGTCGGTGTCGAACGAACCGGGCAGCAGGTTGTTGATGGTCACGCCGGCGGCCGCGATCCTGCTGCGGGCGATGCCGGCGACGAAGCCGGTCAGGCCACTGCGGGCACCGTTGCTCAGGCCCAGCGCGTCGATCGGCGCCTTGACCGCCGACGAGGTGATGTTGACGATGCGCCCGAAACCGCGTGCGGCCATGCCGTCCACGGTAGCCTTGATTAGCGCGATCGGGGTGAGCATGTTGGCGCGCAGCGCGGCCTCCCACTGCGCCTCGTCCCACTCGCGAAAATCCCCCGGGGGCGGGCCGCCCGCGTTGGTCACCACGATGTCGAAATCCTTGCCCGGGCCGCCCTCGCACGAGAACGCAGCCTCGCGCCCGGCCTCTGTCGTGATGTCCTGCGCGACCGCCAGTACCCGAGTGCCTTCCGGCGTGAGGGCACGCAGTCTGGCCGTGGCGGCCTCGAGCGCTTCGGCGCCGCGCGCCACGATCACCACGTTGACGCCCTCGCGCACCAGCGCCTCGGCGCAACCGTAACCCAGTCCCCGGCTCGCGCCGCATACGAGCGCCCAGCGCCCGGCAATTCCGAGATCCATACAATCCTCCTGGTCAGATGTGGCCCACATGATGCCATGCGCGCGGCGCTCCGGTACCATCAGACGCTAGCCTGGCATGCGCCCGCGCGCATCGCATTTCCTCTTTCAGGAGACACCATGCAGTACGTCAATCTCGGCAAGACCGGCCTGTCCGTTTCCCGCCTCTGCCTGGGCTGCATGAGCTACGGCGTGCCCGACCGCGGCAAACACGCCTGGACGCTCGACGAGGCGACCAGCCGGCCGTTCCTCAGGAAGGCCCTGGACGCTGGCATCAACTTCCTAGACACGGCCAACAGCTACTCGGACGGCACCAGCGAGGAAATCGTCGGGCGCGCCATCCTCGACTACGCCCGGCGCGACGACATCGTGCTGGCCACCAAGGTGTACTTCTCCGACCGCAGCGGCCCCAACACGAGCGGGCTGTCGCGCAAGAACATCATGCGCGAGCTCGACGCGAGCCTCAGGCGCCTGGGCACTGACTACATCGATCTCTACCAGATCCACCGCTGGGATCCGAACACGCCCATCGAAGAAACCCTGGAGGCGCTGCACGATGCGGTCAAGGCGGGCAAGGTGCGCTATCTAGGCGCCTCCTCGATGTACGCCTTCCAGTTCGCCAAGGCGCTCTACACGGCCGACCGGCACGGCTGGACGCGCTTCGTGAGCATGCAGCCGCACTACAACCTGCTCTACCGCGAGGAAGAGCGCGAGATGCTCAAGCTGTGCGCGGCCGAGGGCATCGGCGTGATCCCCTGGAGCCCGCTCGCGCGCGGCCGTCTCACCCGCGAGTGGAACCAGTCGAGCGCGCGCCAGGAAACCGATCTGGTCGGCAAGAGCCTGTACAAGGATGCAGAGGAGTCCGACCGGCGTATCGTCGAGGCGGTGGGCGAACTCGCCAGGGCCCGTGGCGTCTCGCGCGCACAGATCGCGCTGGCCTGGGTACTGCACCAGCCGGTGGTCACCGCTCCCATCATCGGCGCGACCAGGCTGGAGCATCTGGACGACGCGCTTGCCGCACTCGATCTGAAGCTCACACCGGAAGAGATTGCGACGCTCGAAGCGCCCTATTCGCCGCACCCGCAGATGCCGATGGCGTACTGATTGCGGCGCCGGCCCTGCCGGGGCGGCGCCAGACTGTCCGTGCAAGGCCGGCTCAGATCACCGACGTCGCGCAGCCGTCCATCGGGATGACCGCGCCCGAGACGTAGCTCGCCAGCGGCGAGGCCAGAAAGAGGGCCACGTTGGCGATCTCCTCGGGCTCGGCGGCACGGCCCATCGGAATGCCGGCCAGCTGCTCGGCGAGCAGATCCTCACGCTTGCGCCCGGTAGCGCGCACGGCCGCCTGCAGTCCCTCTTCCATGCGCGTGGTGCGCGTCAGGCCCGGGTTGATCACATTCACGCGCACACCCTTGTCAGCCATCGCACGCGCAAAGCCTACCGAGGCGAGCATCAGCCCGGCGTTGGCCGCGCCGCCGGCGATGTGCATGACGCCCGCCTGACGACCACCCTGGCCGACGATGTTCACGATGCTGCCCGCGCCGCGTTCGCGCATGGAACGCGCAACCGGCTCCATCGTGTTCATGTAGGTGAAGTATTTGGCGTCCATGGCCTGCCGGAACTCCCGGGCGCCGAGCTCGTCCAGCGCATAACGCCGCGCGGCCCCCGCCGAATTCACCAGCACCGCAATCGGCCCGACTTCCTCTTCGATCTGTTCGACCAGCCGGCGCGCCACGTCGCCGTCGACCAGGTCGGCCGCGTAAACCTGCATGCTCAGGCCTTCCTGCGCGAGCTCGCGGTTGGCCTCATGCAGGTTGTCTAGGTTGCGCGACACGCCAACCACCCGGGCTCCGGCACGTGCGAAGGCGCGTGCGCACGCAAAACCGATGCCTTTGCTGGCGCCGGTGACGAGGAGGATCTCGGAATCGAAAGCGATGTGCATGGGAATCTTCCTTGAGGTGCGATACCGGCGGCCGCCGCCGCCTCACGCAGCCATTGTGCCAGCCGGCGGGCCGGCGCGGGACTGCCGCGCCCGTCCGGCCCGTCCTGCATGCGTTCAGACCATGGCGAAGCCGCCGCTCACCCCCAGGCTCTGTCCGGTCACGAAGGCCGCACGATCGGATGCCAGGTACATCACCGCGCCGGACACGTCTTCGGGACGGCACAGGCGGCCCAGACCGCGTGCGATCGGATAGGCGCGCAGCATCTTCTTCAGCCGCTCGTCGGTCTCGGGCGTGGCATCCGGGTGCAGTGCGCCGTTGGCAATGCCTTCGTGCGACACCGCGCCCAGCGCCACCACGTTGACATTGATGCGATCGCGCCCGTGCTCGCGGGCGATGGCCTTGGAAAAGCCCAGAATCGCCGCCTTGGCGCCGGAATAGACTGCCAGTCCCGCCTCGCCGATGCGGCCGGCCTCGGACATGATGCTCACGATCTTGCCTCCGCCTGCCGCGCGCATACCCGGCAGCACCGCCCGGCAGCAGTACATGACGCCGTAGACGTTCAGATCCACCACTTTGCGCCAGTCTTCCATCGGCATGTCAAGAAATGCGGGCGGAATGCCGCCTTTGGCACGCCGCTCGGGCGTGACGCCCGCATTGTTGACCAGGATGTCGACATGGTCACGTCCGATCGCCTGCAACGCCTTTGCCAGACCCGCCTCGACGGCCGCGTAGTCGGTGACGTCACACTCCATGGGCACGGCCTTGCCGCCCTGGGCCTCGATTTCACCGACCACCTTCTGGGCACGCTCGCCGAAGAGGTCGTTGACGATCACCGTGACGCCCTCGGCCGCGAAGTCGATGCACAGCCGGCGCCCGACCCCCTGGCCGCCTCCGGTCACCATCGCCACCTTGCCTTGCAGATTCAATTCCATGCTGTCTCCTCACGACATCGGGTTACTGCGGCTCAACGGCCGCGAAACTGGGGTGCGCGTTTCTCGACGAAGGCGCGCATGCCTTCCTTGCGGTCTTCGCTGTCGACGATCATGGCCGCCGCAAACCGCTCGTATTGCAGCGCCGAATGGATGTCGACCTGTTCGCCCAGATCGACCGCCTGCTTGGCAAACCGCACCGCAAGGGGCGGCTGCGCGGCGATGCTGCGCGCAAGTTCCAGCGTCGTCGGCATGAGTGCGTCAGGCGCGACCACGCGGTTGACCAGGCCCAGGGCGAGCGCCTCGTCCGCGGAAATCATCGCGGAGGTGAAGATCAGCTCCTTGGCCTTGGCCGCACCGATCACGCGGGTCAGGCGCTGGGTGCCGCCGGCAGCCGGAATGACACCCAGCCGTACCTCGGGCAGACCCAGCCGTGCGTGCGAGGCAGCGACGCGGATGTCAGCACATAGGGCAAGCTCCAGACCGCCGCCCAGCGCCACGCCGTTGAGCGCGGCGATCACGGGTTTCTCGAACGCGGCGATGCCACTGAAGAGTTCGTGCGTGCGCTGCTGGTTCACGAAATAGTCGGCCGCAGCGGGCGTGTTACCCGCACGCTCCTTGATGTCCGCACCCGCGCAGAACGCGCGCTCGCCCGCTCCCGTGAGTATCACGCAGCGCACCTCGGCGTCCTGACGCGCCCACTCGAAGAAGGCGCAGGCGAGGTCGGCCTTCATGCTGCCACCCAGCGTGTTCATGCGGCTTGGCCGGTTCAGGGTGATGATCGCGACCTGGCCCTCCACGGCGTAGGTCAGGGTTTCGAGTTCTTTCATGTCGTCTCCTTGAAATGGCCGCGCTCAGGCCGTGTCACGCCAGCCTGCAAGCACATGGGCAAAGGCCACCGAGCCCAGGCCGATCATGTGGGCAAGACCCACCCGCGCGCCGGGATGCTGCCGGCCATGCGCCTCGCCACGGATCTGCCGCGTGATCTCGGCGATCTGACCGACACCCGTGGGGCCGATCGGATGGCCCATGCCGAGCAGGCCGCCCGAGGCGTTGACTGCGCACCGTCCACCGATGGCCGAAGCGCCCTCGGCCACCAGGGCCGCACCTTCGCCGGGCGCGCACAGACCCATGGCCTCGGTATAGATGAGCTCCTCGATCGAGAAGGCCTCGTGCAGTTCGACCAGGTCGAGGTCGGACGCGCCAATGCCCGCCTGCGCATAGGCCGCCTGCGTGGAAACGCGCACCAGCGCGTGGGCCGCCGATTCGGTCTCGCTGCCGAGGGTTTCGCTGGTGGCGACCGAAGCGAGCACGCGCACCGCGCGCGGCTTGGCGTAACCCAGGCGCTCGAGCGCCGTGCCAGAGGCGATGATCACCGCGGCCGCACCTTCGCCACGCGGGCAGCACTGCTGCACGGTGAGATCGCCCACCACCTTGGGCGAGGCGAGCACCTGCTCGAGCGTGCGCGGCTTGCGGAACTGGGCGTACGGATTGAGCGCGGCGTTGCCGTGATTCTTGACTGCCACCTGCGCCATGGCCTCGACCGGCAGGCGATAGCGCTCCAGATACTCGCGCGCCATCAGCGCGAACTTCACCGCCGGCACGTTGGCCGAGGGCGACAGCCGCCCGAGCCCGTCCTTGTCGGCCGCGCGGCGCGAATCGCCCGGCTTGTCCACACCAACCGCCAGAGCGATGTCGCTCTCGCCCGAGGCCACATCCAGGCAGGCCTGCCGGAATGCCGCGCTACCCGAGGCCGACGCGCTCTCGACCTGGGTGACCGCAAGCCCGGTAGAGCCCAGGTGGCGCAGCATGACGCGGCCTGTGGCCATGCCGATGGCCGACGTGCCCACATAAGCCGACTGCACCTGCGGCCAGGCAAGCCCGGCGTCGGCGAGCGCCTCGCGCACCGCGGTGAGCCCGAGCTGCACGTACGGCGTGTCGCTCGCAAACTGGTAGCGATGCATGCCAATGCCAATGACATAAACCGGGTTCTCGCGCAACAGACGCCCCGCGCTGGCCGCCCGCTGCACCTCACCCGCCTGATACGGATGCGTCATGCCGCCTCCTCTGCCGGCACGAAGCGGCATACGTAGCGACCTTCACCAGCGTCGCGCGCCACGGCGCGCACCGTCATGCCCGGCGTGAGGCCCTGCTCGTCGGGCACGTCGAGCACGGCCTCCTCGACGATACCGGGCGCAAGCTCGAGTTCGCCCACGACGTAGGGCGCAGCGAGCCCCGGAGACAGGTTCTGATGGACCGTGACCGCGCGGCGCAGACGGGCGAGCCCTGGCCTGCGCACCACGCTGCCTGCCTCGGACGGTGCGCCACAATGACGGCAGCCATAGCTGCTGGCCGGAAACGACAGCCTGCCGCACTGACCGCACTGCAGGAATAGCAGGCGCAGGGCGCCGTCATCTTCCTGTATATACATGTTTGGATGTACCGGTTCTGCTGGATGGTTCATGAAAGCTTCCTGCTTGCCGGGCCGCGACCCCATGCCGCGGCCCCTGGATGAGAGCCTGGCGCGGCTTACTCGACCTGGACGTTGGCCCGTTCCACCACCGTCTTCCAGCGCGCTACCTCTTCGCGCAGGAATTCACCGAACTTCTCCTGCGACAGCCCGATGAGCGGTTCGCTGCCGTAGTCGCGCGCGTAGGCGGCCACGGTGTCCGAGGCAAGCGCCTTTTCCACGGAGCGCGCAAGTCTCTCCACGACGGGCTTGGGCGTGCCAGCTGGCACGAAAATGCCCGACCAGCTGGTAGTCTGCGCCTGCGGATAGCCGGCTTCGGCGATGGTAGGCGTGTCCGGCAGCGCCGCGAGCCGCCTTTCTCCGGTGACTGCGAGTGCGCGGATGGCGCCTGCCTGCAGATGCGGCGTGGAGCTAACCATGTAGTCGAACAGCACATCGATCACACCGCCGCGCAGATCGGTGAGCGCCGGGCCGCTCCCCTTGTAGGGCACGTGCGTCATGGAGGCGTTGAGCGCGATCGACAACGACGCGCCCGCGATGTGCATGGAGCTGCCATTGCCCGCTGAACCGAAGGTCAGCGGCTTTCCGCTCCTGGCTGCAGCGATGAGGTCGCCCATGGTCTTGTACGGAGAATCCTTTGGCACCACGACGACCAGCGGCGAGTCCGTCAATTGCGTGACGGGGGCGAAGGCCTTGGCGGGATCGAGCTTATTGTTGGCGTAGAGATATTGATTCACCGCCAGCGGCCCGACGTTGGCCCACAGCAGGGTATAGCCGTCGGGTGCTGCCGACGCGACGGCGTCGTTGGCGATGTTGCCGTTCGCGCCGGGTTTGTAGTCGGGCACGACGGGCTGGCCCAGGCGCTTGGATAGTTCGTCTTGGACCATTCGGAACGCGATGTCGGATGCCCCGCCCGGGGCAAAGCCGATCACGACGCGAACGGGCTTGGCCGGGTATTCGGCGAAGGCAGGGGCGGCGGCGGTCATGGCGATGCCGAGGAGCAAGATCGGATGCAGGCGCTTCATGATGTCTCCTTTTTCAGTGAGTTGAGCTGCAGGCGATGGGCGTCAGAGCGATGTGTCGTACTTGATGTTCTTGAGCTGGGTGTTCTCGATGATGGCTTCCAGGCCCCGTTCCTTTCCGATGCCGGATGCCTTGTAGCCGCCGAACGGGGCATCGACTGAGGTGCGTATGCCCGTGTTGATGGCGATGCTGCCCGCTTCGATGCGGCGAGCCATGCGCAGCGCCCGCCCGCCGTCGCGCGTGAACACGACGGCTGCCAGCCCGTACCGCGTGTCATTGGCGATGCGCACCGCTTCGTCTTCATCTTCGAACCCGATCAAGGATTGCACCGGCCCGAAGATTTCCTCCTGCGAGGTGCGCATGTGGGCTGTGGCCCCGAGCAGTAGCGTCGGGCCGACGAAAAATCCACGCGACGTATCGGGACGTGCGGACGGGTCGACGTAAGTACGGGGTGCTGCGCCTTCCTGCCGCGCGATGTCGAGGTAGCGGCGGACGCGATCGGCATGGGAGCGGCTGACGAGCGGGCCCATCTGCGTCGTCGGGTCGGACGGGTCTCCCATGCGTATCGCGGCGAGCCGTGACTCGAGCTTTGCGAGGAATGCTTCCCGGACGGCGTTCTGTAAGAGTAGTCGCGTGCACGCGATGCAGACCTGTCCGGAGTTCTTGATGATGTCGCCGGCAGCAACGTCGACCGCGGCATCGAGGGGGGCATCCTCGAACACGACCAGGGGCGACTTGCCTCCCAGTTCGAGCGTGACGCGCTTGAAATCGGCCGCGGCCGCGGCCGAAATGGCGGCTCCCGTCTGGGTGCCGCCCGTGAACGAGACGCGCGCGACGCCCGGGTGGCGTACCAAGGCGTCGCCGACTTCGGGGCCTGGGCCGTTGACCACGTTGATGACGCCGTCCGGAAATCCCGCCTCCGCAAAAAGCTCGGCAAAGGCCAAGGTAGAGAGGGGAGTGACCTCAGACGGCTTGATCACGACCGTATTGCCGGCGGCCAGAGCAGGCGCGAGCTTGTGGAGCGTCAACGTCATGGGATAGTTCCATGGCATGACCAGTGCGCATACGCCGAGCGGCTCGCGCAACGTGAAGTTCAGGACGCTGGCGCTATTGAGGAGCGGGATGGTGTCGCCGCGGACGGCGGGGATGATGCCCGCGAAATAATCCAGCGAGGCAGGCATGGCCGCGAGCGATTCCCGCGAATGCGTGATGGGCTTGCCGACGTTGAGCGTTTCTATCCACGCCAATTTCTCCGTGTCGCGCTCGAACAGTTGCGCCAGGCGCCGCAGCAGACGGGCCCGTTCTCGCGGAGTCGTGTTGCGCCAATGCGTGTCGTAGGCGCGGCGGGCAGCCTGTACGGCGGCGTCCACGTCGCGGGCGGTGGCAGCGTGGACATGCGCGAGCACATCGCCCGTGGCCGGGTTGTAGGTCGGAAAGAGGGTGTCTGCACTTCCGGCCGTCCACCGGCCGTCGATCAGCATGCGATAGGGTTGGTCGTTGACGTACTTCATGGCGCTAGACGGTGCCGTGGAAAGCGTGGGGGCTGCGGCTTCGCGCAGCGATGTCGAGATAGAGGCCGGCGATGGCATCCCTGTCGAGCGGGCGCGGATTCAGGCGCGTCGACGGGCTTCGCAACGCGCGGTCGGCCAGCTCCAGTGCTTGGGGGGTATCGAGCTCCAAGGCCGGGAGGCGATCCGGCAAGCCACCCAGCGAACGCATGCGGCGGACGGCATCGAGCAGTTTGCGCGCTGCCGCGCCGTCGTCTTCTTCGGGCCCTGCCAGCCCGCCGAGTCGCGCTGCGCGCGCATAGCGGCGATGCGCGGTCGCCACGGAGAATTCGGCGATGGGGTCGAAGATGGCCGCCAGGACTTGGCCATGGGAGAGTGCCACGCGGTCTTCGAGCGGCGTGCAAAGGCCGTGGACTGCGTCGACCCGCTTCATGCCGATGGCGACACCTGCGAGATAACTGGCCATGAGCATGTCTTCGCGGGCGCGGAGATCGTCCGGCTCGGCCAGTACGCGCGGATAAGCATCGAGCGCGCGGGCGAGCGCAGCGGCCGCCAGTGCTTCCGCCACGGGGGCGTCGCACTCGTTGACTAGCGCCCCGAAGGCGTGCAGCAAAGCGTCGAAGCCGCTTGCCGCCGTGACGGCAGGCGGAAGGCCCAGCGTGAGCTCGGGAACGAGGGCGACCGCGCCAGGCCGGCTGCGCAGGCTACGGAACACCAACTTGCGACCTGCTTCGTCTTTGATGAGGGCAGCCGTACTGCTTTCGCTGCCGGTGCCGGCCGTCGTGGGAATGGCGAGAAAGACTGGATCGGAGGCGGAGGGCGGGGCGGCCGACCATGCGTCATTCGGGTCTAGCCACGCGAGCGGGTCGTCATGGGTGCCGAAGACACAGGCATAGGCCACCTTGGCGACATCGATCACGCTACCCCCTCCTACGGCGATCAATGCGTCGCATGAAGCGGCACGGATGCGCGCAGCTGCCGAACGCACGTCGGCCAGTCCCGGGTTGGACGGGATGCCCTCGTGGACCACGACGATCCGGCTTCCGGCTTGTTTCGCCGCCTGTCCGAGGAGCGCGACGGCTTGTCCTTGGACGTGCCGGTCGGCGATCACGGCAATGCGCTGCGTGCCTTGCAGCACCCGTGCGATGAAGGCATGCACGCCTGGGCCGCGTCCGCAATGGCCCGGCCACCAGATCGAAGACTCGGGGGAGTCGGCCGGGGGCGGCGAGGGGCTTGCGCACATGGAGTTGTCTCCCTATAATTCATTGTACGAATTGAAAATTCGGTCAATGGATTCAGTCTATCGGCAGAGACGTTGTCGCGTCAATGCCAGGAGGCCGCATGGGCAAAACGTCTAATCCGCCCGAAGATCCGCGTTTCGTGGTGGCTCTGGCGCGAGGCTTGGAAATCCTGCGTTGTTTCGATGCCGAGCATCGGCTGCTGGGCACGACCGAGATCGCGGCTCGCACGGGGCTGCCGCAGCCCACGGTGTGGCGCTTGTCGTACACCCTTCAAAAACTGGGGTTCTTGGTCTTGGTGCCCGGCGCGGACAAGCTGCGCCTCGGGCCGGCGGCCGTCGCGCTGGGCGGGGCGGCCCTGGCGGGGCAAGAGTCATTGGACCTGGCCCGGCCCCGCATGCAGGAAATGGCGGATCGTTACCATGCGGCCGTCGCATTGGGCAGGCGCGACGGCGACAGCATCGTCTACCTTGCGCGCTGCCAGGGGGATTCGCCGCTGCTGATGAATTTGCGCGTGGGGTCGCGCATTCCGCTTTATCGCAGTGCCATTGGATGGGCGTACCTCGCTTCGGGAGCGTCCGGCGAACGGGATGCCGCCAAAGGGGAAGCGGGGGCTCCGGGGCCGGAGGCCCTGCAGGCCTTCGTCGACGCGATGGCGCTCTACGATGAGCGCGGCTTCGTGATCCATTGCCGGCCCCAGCATCATGTCAATACGGTCGCCACGGCCATCGTGGTCCAGGGCAATGACCGCTATGTCATCAGTTGCGGCGGTCCGGCATCGGCGCTGCCGGTGGAGTTCATCTTGGACGAAGTGGGCCCCGAGCTGGTCAAGCTCGCCGCAGAACTGCAGCCCATCTTCTTGCTAGGCAGGCGCTACGCATGAACCAAGCGTATTCTTCTCCCCCTTCTCCCGCGCCGGCCTTGGCCACGCGCATCACCCGGCTTTTCGGAATCCGCTACCCGGTGTTATTGGGCGGCATGATGTGGCTGTCGGATGCAACCCTGGTCGCCGCAGCCGTCAACGCCGGCGCGATGGGGTTCATCACCGCGCGCTCGTCGCCCGATGCGGCCGCATTCCGCGATCAATTGCGCAAGTGCCGGGAACTGACCGGCGGAAAACCGTTCGGCGTCAATCTCACGCTCTCCCGTCGCCAAGGGGCCAACGATCTCATGGGGCAGATGCTGCAGGTCGCCTTGGAGGAAGGGGTGCGGTTTTTCGAGACGGCCGGCTTGCCTCCCGTTTCGCTGCTTCCCGCCATGCGTGAAGCAGGCGCCGTCGTCATGCACAAGTGCGCACACATTCGCCACGCCCAGGCTGCCGAGCGCTTGGGGGTGGATGCCGTCACGCTGGTCGGCATGGAGGAAGGCGGGCATCCCGGCTCCAACCTGTTGCCCACTTTCGTGAATGGCGCATTTGCCTTGGACAGGCTCTCTATTCCCCTGGCCTTGGGCGGGGGCATAGGCCACGGCCGGCAGATCGCCGCTGCATTGGCCATGGGCGCCGATGCGGTCGTCATGGGCAGCCGCTTCACGACGGCTGCCGAGACGCCCGCGCATCCGGCCTACAAGCAGCGCGTGGCAGAGGCGGACGAGCATTGCTCCCGCACGGTGTTGTCCAGCCTGGGCGACACCTGGCGCGTGCTCGACAACGAGAACGCCCGACGCGTTGCGCAGCTGGAGCAGCAGGGGGCGCGGTCGTACGAGGATTTCGGCGATCTGATCAAAGGATATCGGGCGCGCGATTATGCCTATGCCCAAGGTCTTCACGAGGAAGGCATGTTGTCGCTCGGGCCGGCAGCCGGCTTTTCCCGCGCAGTGGAGCCCTTCGCCGAGACGCTGCAGGCATTGATGTGGCAGTGCCGCGAAGCCTTGCTACGTGCCGCCGCGCTGGCGGGCATGTGCGAAGTGGATTGACCTGCGTCCGGCCGGAATGTCCGGCCGTGCGCTAACATTCTTCCTTCCTGCCCGCACCGCCTCCCCCGTATGTCCTTGCTTCGCCGAGTCTTTCCCGCTTTGTCCGAGCCGGCGCTGCGGCGCTACCTCACGGGGCAGGGCGTTTCGGTGCTCGGCAGCTGGACGCAGAACATTACCCTGAACCTCGTCGTCTACCACCTGTCCGGGTCGGCGGCCGTGCTGGCGCTGCTTAATTTCCTCCTGTACGGCCCCTTGCTAGTGGTGCCGCCTGTGGCCGGTGCGCGCATCAACATGGGCAACGCGCGCCGGGTGACACTGTCGGTGCTGTATACCTCTATGGCAGTGGCCTGCACGCTCGCGCTGCTGTCCCTGTTGCATGCGCTGGTGCTGCCCGTCATCCTGCTGCTGGCGCTTTGCGCGGGCATCTTGAGCGCGATCGAGTCTCCGGCGCGGCAGGTACTATTGATCACGGGCTTGCAGGATCCTGCCTTGCGCCCCAATGCCATCGCCATGAATACGATGGTCTATAACGTCGGCCGGATGGTTGGGCCCAGCCTGGCTGCCGTCATTTACCCGCTGCTCGGCCAGGTCGCGGCTTTCCTGACATACGCGTTCGCGCTGGTTTTCATGGCATGGTGCGTGCGTTCCATGCCGCGCCGGCCCGGGCAGGCCGAGGCGCCAGCGCGCGGGCGGCAAGGCTTGCGCAATGCGCTTTCATACGTCATCGACGATCATTTCACCGCCAAGTACTTGACGATCCTGGCCTGCATGGGGCTATTCGCCGGCAGCTACCAGACCTTGGTACCGCTGCTTGCAGACCACGCATTTCAGGACGCCGCCAAGTACACCGGCGTTTTCTTCGCCTGCGCGGGCATGGGTGCACTCAGCGCCGCGGTCGTGTTGTCTTCTGCCATTGCTGCGCGAACGGCCCGTTTACTGCCTGTGGCGCCGTGGGCGGCGTGCCTCGCGCTGGCCGTGCTCTCGGTGTCGTCGAGCGTGGCCCTGAGTGGCGCGGCGTTCGTCGCGCTGGGATTCAGCCTGAGCTTTTCCGCCACGTCCACCAATGCCACGATCCAGCGGCGTTGCCCGGAATCCGTGCGCGGCGCGCTGGTCGGCCTCTATGGCATGGCTTATAACGGGACCATGCCTTTTGGTTATCTGCTGGTTGGGTCAATCTCCGAAGCATTTTCAGTGACCGGCGCCTTCGCCACGATGGCGGCCGTGCTCGCGGCCTGTATCGGGTTGGTGACGGCGCTTTACTGGCGCAAGGCCTGACCGGCCCGACGGGGCCGGGCATGGCCTTTGCTGGAGAGGCTTCTCGATAGGAGGAAGCCATGCCATCTCATCCAAGCTCCCCCGGCAAGCGCGACGCGCCGGCACAGTCGAAGGACCTCGAGGACGCCGCGGTCGAGCAAACCGGGAACGAAGATCCGGGCAGCGAGCTCACCGAGTTGCCGCCGGGGACAACGCCCGACGAGGATGCACCGCGCAAGCGCACCCTT
>Ga0180222_1001233_pt1 | contig 28289 bp, 30 predicted proteins | sample eDN5th37CKraftOP_FD_151336 | JGI IMG/M metagenome (GOLD analysis project Ga0180222, IMG submission 151336) | Enriched Organic Plus compost microbial communities from Emeryville, California, USA - eDNA 5th pass 37_C Kraft OP (version 2) (version 2) ...
GCCGTAGCCGCGCCCACTGCCCGTCGCTCAACCAAAACTCGCCCGACAACGCACGCTCCCGATCAATCAGGAGGCTGAATCACATTCCCGACGCCAAGGGAATCCTGTTTATGGGTCCCGACCCTAGCATTCCGCAGCCGATTAATCGCAACGCCGCGCCCAAATTTTACCGCAGCGCTGACGGGATTCCGACTTTCCTCGGGACGACGGGGGGTGCGAACGTCCGCGGTCGCTCGAGCGACATGTCGCGCCGAGCCCCCGCGTCCGCCTCAACGCAGGCAAGCGTCGAGCGCGTCCCGCCGCACCACGCCGCTGCGCGCCGCGATACGGTTGCCGTAGCGCCGGGTGAAGCCGCCCGGATCGATCGCCTCGCGCTTCTTGGGCAGCGGCAGGACAGCGGCGATGCGTGCGGCCTCGGTCGGGCTGAGCCGGCTCGCGTCATGGCGGAAGTAGCGCATCGCGCCGGCATTGGCGCCGTAGGTACCGATGCCCGTCTCGGCGACGTTCAGATAGATCTCCATGATCCGTCGCTTGCCCCACAGCGTCTCGATGAGCACGGTGAACCAGGCTTCGAGCCCCTTGCGCAGCCACGAGCGGCCCTGCCACAGGAACACGTTTTTTGCGGTCTGCTGGCTGATCGTCGATCCGCCCCGCAGTCGTCTGCCCTCCGCGTTGCGCTTCGCCGCCTGCTCGATCGCCTGGATGTCGAAACCGTGATGCGAGCAGAAGCGGGCGTCTTCCGCCGCGATCGCGGCCCGCGCCATGTTCGGGCTCATCTCGGAAAGGCTCATCCAGTCCTTGCTGAGCCCGTGGCCCTGCAGCATGCCGCCGATCATGGTGAGCGTGATCGGCGGCGGCACGAAACGGTAGAGGCCCACCCAGGCGATCGATCCCAGGACGAAGACGAGGATCGCGCGCAGAAGGAGCCGCAGCAATCGGCCGGGCAAGGATCGGCGGGGCGGATGGGAAAGGGAGGAGGGCGACGCGAGCTCGTCCATGGGCGGCGCTTAGCGTGCCGCCGGCGCGGCGTCATCAGCAATATTGTGTCCGGCCGGCGGCCGCGCCGGGCGACTATTCCTTGCCGCGAGAAGCGGCGGGGCTAAGCTTCCGGCGACGAACGGGGGAGGGCGGCATGGCGGTTCGGCTGGTGACGCTGGTGCTGATCCTGATGCTGGCCGGTCGCGCCGAGGCAGGCGCGCCGCGCGAGTATTGCCCCGAGCGGCCGGGGCTCGATACGCCCCCCTGCATCGTCGACGCCGGGCATGTCTCCGTCGAGACGGCGCTGATCGACTGGACGCTGGAGCGGGACAGCGATGCCCGACCGGACACCATCCTCGTCGGCGACACGCTGATCAGGATCGGCGTCACCGGCAGCTTGGAGGCGCAGATCGGCTGGACGCCCTATGGCCATGTCCGCATGCGTGATCGCCGGACCGGCGCCGTCGCCCGCCGGGCACGGGTCGGCGACGCGACGCTGGGGATCAAAGCGAACGTGCTCAATCCGGACGGCAGCGGCACCTCCGTCGCGATCGCGCCGTTCCTGTCGCTGCCGATCGGCCGGACGCCGGTCGGTGCCGGCGATTGGGGCGCTGGCCTCCGGCTGCCGGCGAGCTTCTCGCTCAGCGACAGGCTGTCCTTCTCGCTGACGCCGGAGATCGACGCGGCCGTGGACGGGGACGGCAAGGGCCGCCATCTCGCCTACGGCTCGGCCGCGGGCTTCACCCTCAAGATCTCGGACGCGCTGAGCGGCTCGGCCGAGCTGGCGGCGTTCCGCGACGAGGATCCGGCGGGCCATGCCACCCAGGCCCTGAGCGGGCTTTCGATCGGCTGGCAGCCGGGAAAGGACCTCCAGCTCGATCTCGGCGCGACGGCCGGCCTCAACAGCAAAAGCCCCGACGTAGAGGTCTACGCCGGGGTTTCGCGTCGCTTCTGATGTCCTGCGCGGCGGGGCCGCGCTGGCAGGTCAGGCGAGGGCGGGGGTGAGCCGTTTCTCGCCGGCGATCTTCATCATCGCCTTCTGCAGCTTGTCGAAGGCGCGGACCTCGATCTGGCGGACCCGCTCGCGCGAGACGCCGTAGACCTGGCTCAATTCCTCGAGCGTCTTCGGATCCTCGCTGAGCCGCCGTTCGGCCAGAATGTGCTTCTCGCGATCGTTGAGCGCGCCCATCGCCTCGACGAGCAGCTCGTGCCGCACGTCGCGCTCCTCGGCCTCGGCCAGCCGCTCGTCCTGCAGCGGATCGGTATCGACCAGCCAATCCTGCCACTGGCCTTCGCCGTCCTCGCGCATCGCTACATTGAGCGAGCTGTCCCCGCCCATCGCCATGCGGCGGTTCATGCTGACCACCTCGTCCTCGGTCACGCCGAGATCGGTCGCGATCGACTTCACGTCCTCGGGCTTGAGATCGCCGTCCTCGAACGCGTCGAGCTTGGACTTCATCCGCCGGAGGTTGAAGAAGAGCTTCTTCTGCGCGGCGGTGGTGCCCATCTTGACGAGGCTCCACGAGCGCAGGATGAACTCCTGGATCGAGGCGCGGATCCACCACATCGCATAGGTGGCGAGGCGGAAGCCGCGATCCGGCTCGAACTTCTTCACCCCCTGCATCAGGCCGATATTGCCTTCGCTGATCAGCTCGCTGACCGGCAGGCCATAGCCGCGATAGCCCATCGCGATCTTCGCCACGAGGCGCAGATGGCTGGTGACCAGCTTCGCGGCGGCTTCCGGATCCTGATGCTCCTGGAAGCGCTTCGCGAGCATATATTCCTCTTCCGGGCTGAGGATCGGGAACTTGCGGATCTCGGCCAGATAGCGGTTGAGGCTCTGCTCTCCGCCGAGTGCGGGGATCGTCGCTGGGACGCTGTTGCCGCTTGCCATGATCATTTTCTCCCTTCGGTCCGTCTCGGACCCTTGAACCTCGTGAGTCGGATATCCGTCCTCATTTGCAACCTTTATAGCGCAAGCTCCATGAATAGTCGCTGCATATCGGCAGGAATTTCGCTACCAAAGGCTAAAGCCGCGCTTGTGATCGGATGGACGAAGCCCAGATGCGCCGCATGCAGCGCCTGCCGTCGGAAACCTAAACGATCCAGCAGTTCGCGATGTTCCGGCCGGGCCCGTCCGTAGACGGGATCGCCCAGCAGCGGATGGCCGATCGAGGCCATGTGGACGCGCACCTGGTGGGTGCGGCCCGTTTCCAGCCGGCATTCGACCATTGCCGCCCTCTTTAGCGGCGAAATGAGGCGATAATGCGTCACTGCCCGCTTGCCGCGGCCTTCACCCACGATCGTCATCTTCTGCCGGTTGGCGGTCGAGCGGGCGAGGGGAGCGTCCACCGTGCCCGACGCGGGGCTGGGCAGGCCCGCCACGATCGCGCGGTAGCGCCGGTCGATGCTGTGCCGCTTGAACTGGGCGGCGAGCCCCTCGTGCGCGCGATCGGTCTTGGCCGCGACGAGGAGGCCGGAGGTATCCTTGTCGATGCGATGCACGATGCCGGGTCGTTCGACACCGCCGATGCCCGAGAGGCTGCCCCGGCAGTGATGCAGCAGGGCATTGACCAGCGTGCCGTCGGCATTGCCCGCGGCGGGATGCACGACGAGGCCCGCCGGTTTGTCCACCACGACCAGATGCTCGTCCTCGTAGACGATGGTGAGCGGGATATCCTGGGCTTCGTTATGCGCCGGCGCCGGCGCCGGGATCGCGACCGCATAGACGCCGCCGCCGATCGCCTTGGTGGCCGGATCGCGCACCGCGACACCGGCGTCGTTCGAAACCTGGCCGGAGGAGATCAGCGCCTTCAGCCGTTCGCGCGACAGCCGTGGCATGGCCGCGGCGAGTGCCCGATCGAGTCGCCAGCCCGCCGCCTCGCTCGGCAGCGTCACATGCTCTATCGAAACCCCCCGGTCCATTCCGATGCGGATGTGGGGATGAAGATGGAAATTTCAAGGAGCCTCCTGGAGCAGATCCTCGCTCTCGCCGCCGCCGAGCCGGAGCGGGAGATTTGCGGGCTGCTGTTCGGCGATGCGCATCGCATCACCGCTTTCCGGCCCGCCGCCAACGTCTCCGATGCGCCGCACCGCAGCTTCGAGATCGATCCTTCGACGCTGTTCGATGCGCTGCGGGCCGAGCGGCGTGGCGGGCCGCGTGTCCTCGGCCATTATCACTCGCACCCGTCGGGCGAAGCGATGCCTTCCGCCTGCGACGCAGCGATGGCCGAACCGCGGCGGCTGTGGCTGATCGTTTCGGGCCGCGAGGCGCGGCTGTGGCTGGCCGCAAACGAAGGGCCGGTGCAGGGACGTTTCCGCCCGATCGCGCTCGAGGCGTGCGATCCATGAGGCGCGCCGGCTTGCGCAACCGCCGGCCAATCGCCACAAGGGCGCGCGAACCAAGTGGACGAGAGTTATCCGGATGCGTGAAGTCGATTTCGCCAGCCTGCTCTGCTCGCGCCTGTGCCATGATCTGCTGAGCCCGGTCGGGGCGCTGAACAACGGCATCGAGCTGCTGGCCGACGAGCATGATCCGGAAATGCGCGCCCGCTGCCTGGAGCTTCTCGCCGAAAGCGCCCGCGTCTCCGCCAACAAGCTCAAATTCTTCCGGCTCGCCTTCGGTGCGGCCGGCGGCTTCGGCGATACCGTCGACAGCCGCGAGGCAAAGGCGGCGATCGAGGGGCTGCTCGGCGGCGAGCGCATCCTGCTCGGCTGGATCGTGGCCGAGCCGGCGCTGGGCAAGAACGCGCTCAAGATCCTGCTCAACCTGGCGCTCATCGCCGCTGACGCGCTGGTGCGCGGCGGCCGGCTCGACATCGGCGCCGAGGGCGGCGAGATCGTCGTGCGCGCGGAAGGGCCGCGTCTGGTGCTGGATCCGGAGCTGCGTACGGCGCTGCTCGGCCAGACCAACCCCGCAGCGTTGACGCCGCGCGCCGCGGCGGCCTGGCTGGTGCATCAGCTTGCTGCCGAGATCGGCGGTTCGATCCAGGTCTCCGAGCCCGAAGAAGGGGTGCTGCTGTTCGGAGCGATGCTTCCGGCGGACCGGGTCTGAGCGTGCCCGCCGGCGCCCGCCGCGCCGGCCGTTAACGCCGTCCTTACCTTCTCGCGTCTACCCCTTCCCGACAAGGAGGCGGACCCGCGGCCTCGCGCGGGCCGCTGAGGGATAGCGGTGATGACCTGCCTGAAATGCGATGAACCCGAGCCGGCGCGCCAGGCGGCCCGCCGCGACGATGCCGTGCTCGCGCGGGCGCGGCCGGAGGGGGCATGGAACTGAACGGCGCCGCGATCCGCATCCTCTCGGGCCTGCTCGAAGCGCGCACGGGCCAGCGGCTCGGCCCCGGCCGGCCGGCGCGGCTCGACGCGGCGCTCGCCCCGATCCTGCGCCTGCACGGCATCGGCGGCTTCGACATGCTCGTCGCTGCGCTCGTCGGCGCGCGCGATGCGCGGCTCGCCGACGCGGTGGTCGAGGCGCTGCTCGACAAGGATAGCCGCTTCCTCTCCGGCGATGCGAGCTTCCAGACATTGACCGGCCCGGTGCTCGCTGAGCTTGCGGCGGCGCGTGGCGCAACACGCCGGTTGCGTGTCTGGAGCGCGGGCTGTTCGGCCGGGCAGGAGGCGTATTCGCTTGCGATCGCGCTTGCCGACCAAGCCGATCGATGGCGCGGCTGGACGATCGACATCCAGGCGACGGACGTCTCGCGAGCCGCGATCGCACAGGCGCGCGAAGGGCGCTATGCGGACGCCGAAGCGCGGGAGAGCCTGCCGCCGCGGCTGCTGGAGCGCTGGTTCGATCGCGAGGAGGGGCATTGGCGCGTCGTTCCGCCGCTGCGCGAGCGGGTGCGCTTCCATGTGCACAGCCTCGCCGAGCCGATGCCGATGCCCGGCACGTTCGATGTCATCCTGTGCCGCAACGTGCTGAACCGCTTCTCACCCGCGATGCGCGACGCGGTGCTCGGCCGGCTGGCCCGCGCGATCGCGCCGGACGGGGTGCTGATGCTCGGCCCTGGCGAGGCGCTGGCGGCGCGCACGGCGCGATTCGAGCCCGATTCGGCCGTGGCCGGCTTCTACCGGCTGCCCACGACTGCCGCGGGTCCGGCTTCGGCCATTCCCGGCGCCGCCTGACGAAAATCCTTCCGAGATCCGCAATATCCGCTATGCCGCGCGCATGCGGAGCGCGGCCACTTCATCCACCGGCCAATTGTCGCCATTCGATGCCGGACTGGCGGCGGCGATCACCTTTTTCTGGGGGATCAACATCGTGGCGATCACGGTCGTGGTCCGCGACACGGCACCGCTGACCGCGGCCATGCTCAGGCAATGCGCCGTGATGCTGGTCTGCCTGCCGTTCCTCAGGATCATTCCGGGAAAGATGAAGGCGGTGCTGCTCGTCGGCCTGATGCAGGGCGCCGCCTTCCTCGTCCTTTCGAACCTGGCGCTGCGCATCGGCCACAATGTCAGCGCGCTCTCCATCGCCGCGCAGCTCGGCGTGCCCTTCGCGCTGCTTCTGGGCGTCCTGTTCGAGGGCGAGCGGATCGCGCTGGTGCGGCTGTTCGGCATCGTGCTCGCGTTCGGCGGCGTCATCGTGATGGTATTCGATCCGGCCGCGGTCCATGAGGGGCCGGGGCTCGCCGTCATGGCCTTGGGAACGCTGATGTGGGCGATCGGATCGCTGCTCGTGCGCCGGCTCGGCGCCGTGCCGGTGCTCACCGTCTATGGCTGGATCGGCCTGATCGGCTTCGCCGTCCTGCTGCCGCTCTCGCTGCTGCTCGAGCCACAGGCGGTCCGCCACATTCCCGCGCTGACGGGGCAGGATTGGGGATGGGTGCTGTTCTCCGCGATCTGCACCACCGTGATCGGCCACGGCGGCATGGCCTGGCTGCTGCAGAGGCACCCGATCACCCGGGTGATGCCGCTCACGCTCGGCGCGCCGGTGATCGCCGTCATCGGATCGGCGATCGCCTTCGAGATCGTCCTGACGCCGATCGTGATCCTGGGGGCAGTGCTGTCGATCGCCGGCGTCACGATCATCGCCCTGCGGAGCGCCGAGAAGGGGCGGCCGATCGAGGAGCCGGTGGCGTGAGCGAGATCATCGACTGCCCTTCGCCGAATTTCGACGAGCGCACGCTGCCGGTCTCGATCCTGGTCCTCCACTATACGGGCATGCAGGACGCGGCCTCGGCGATAGCGTGGCTGACCAACCCGGCGTCGAAGGTCTCGTCCCATTATGTCGTCGCGGAGGACGGGCAGGTGCTGCGACTCGTGGACGAGGGCAAGCGCGCATGGCACGCCGGCCGCTCGCAATGGCGCGGCATCGGCGACGTGAATTCCGCAAGCATCGGCATCGAGATCGTCAATCCGGGACATGAATGGGGCTATCGGCCCTTCCCGGAGGCGCAGATGGCCGCGCTGGTGCCACTGGTGGCGCGCATCGTGAAGGCCCATGGCATCGCCCCGGCCGATGTCGTCGGCCACTCGGACGTGGCCCCGGCGCGCAAGCAGGATCCGGGCGAACTGTTTGACTGGGAACGGCTGGGGCGGCTCGGTCTGGCGCTGCCGCGGCCGAGGCGCGGTCTTGCCGATCCGCGCTGGACCGATGGCGGCTTCCTGCTCGCGCTCGAACGGTTCGGCTATGACGTCGCCGACGGCCCTGCCGCGGTGCGGGCCTTCCAGCGGCGTTGGCGGCCGGAGACGATCGACGGCGTGATCGACGGCGAATGCCGCGCGATCCTGCTTGCGCTGCTCTTGGATCGCGAGCGCGGCCACGCTAGATAGGCGCTGCCAGAGGGTCGGGCGATCGCCGCTTCCGCCTCGTGCGGGAGGGGAGGAAAGTCCGGGCTCCAAGGAGAAACGGTGCCGGGTAACGCCCGGCGGGAGCGATCCCAGGGAAAGTGCCACAGAAAGCATACCGCCCGGGCTTCGGCAGGGTAAGGTCGAACGGGTGCGGCAAGAGCGCACCGCGCCGCCGGCAACGGCGGCGGCACGGTAAACCCCACCGGGAGCAAGACCGAATAGGGGCGGCACACGGCATCTCCGGCCTGCCGCCCGGGTTGGTTGCTGGAGGGCGGGAGCGATCCCGCCCCTAGAGGAATGATCGCCCATCCGGCTCGGCGCCGGTGGACAGAACCCGGCTTACAGACCCTCTGGCTTTACACCTGCCCCAAAGCGGATCAGGCTGCAGTCCTGTCCGATAGTTCATGGAGGGGCGAAACATGGATATCGTCGGCCGCGCCAAGGCCATTTTGACGACGCCGAAGACGGAATGGCAGGCGATCGAAGGGGAACCCGCGACGGTGACGGACCTGTTCACGGGCTACGCCGTGATCATGGCGCTGCTGCCGCTCGTCGGTGGGCTGCTTCAGATGCTGCTGGTACGTTCCTCCTTCGGTCTGCCCTTTGGAGGCTTCCTTGTGCCGCTGGTGCTGAGCTACGTCATCGGCCTTGCGGTGCTCTATGCCGTGATCCTGATCGCCGACGTGCTCGCGCCGAGCTTCGGCGGCAGCAGGGGCCAGGTCCCGGCCGCCAAGCTCATCATCTATTCCTCGACACCGGTCTGGATCGCCGGCTTCTTCCATTTCATACCGGGGCTTGCGCTGCTCTTCTCGCTCGCCGGTTTCGCCTATGGCGCCTATCTCCTCTATCTCGGCGTCCCGACGCTGATGAAGGTGCCCGAGGCGAAGGCCGGCGGCTACACGGCCGTGCTGATCGTGATCTGGCTCCTCCTGGCGCTGTTCGTGGCCGGGGCGATCGCCGGAGCGGTGGTGGGCAGCTTCGTTCTCGGAAGCGCCGCCTACCCTATGTGAGAGCGAAGCGCGATCCGGCGTGGCTTCCCCTGCGCCGGCTGTGCTAGGATCGCGGGCTATGGCCCGATCATCCCGATCCTATGACTGGGGTTTCCCCCGCTGGCGCGGCTATGGCGGCGAACGCGGGGCTGCCCAGGTGCGCATGTGCGACCGGGAGGGCTGCGACCAGCCGGGCGATCGGCCGGCACCGAAATCCCCCAACAGCCGCGAGCGCTGGTGGTTCTGCGAGGCCCATGCCGCGGAATATAACCGCAACTGGAACTATTTCGAAGGGCTGAGCGCCGAGGAAGCGGCGAAGCGCGAAGCCGACGAGCGGCGCGCCGCCTCGGGCTTTGCTTCTTCGTCCCATCACCAATGGGGCGGCCCGGGGGACGGCACCCGCAGCCGGGACGAGATGCACGCGCTCGAGGTGCTGGGGCTCGACGGCGATGCGGACTTCGAGGAGATCAAGTCCGCCTGGCGCCGGCTCGCTAAGACCAACCATCCCGACGTGCGGCCGGGCGATGCACAGGCGGCGGTGCGCTTCCAATCGATCCAGGCGGCGTTCGAGGTCCTGCGCCGCGCCGAGGAACGCAATTCCGCGCGGCCGCGTTCGAGCCGTTGAGATGAAGAGCCATGTCAGCAGCCGCTGGCGGGGGGCCATACTGGTCTGCCGCAAATGCTCGAAGAAGCTGAAGGGCGGCTTCGGTCCGGACGGAAAACAGCCGATCGCGAAGGCGCTGCGCAAGGCGCTGGACGGCGGCAAGGGCCGCAAGGCACGGATGGGCATCATCGAGGTGGGCTGTCTCGATATCTGCCCCAAGGGGGCCGTGACGGTGATCGATACGGCTTATCCGGACGAATGGCTGATCGTGAAGGCCGGGACGCCGGTGGAGGAGCTGGCGGAGCGGCTGGGACGATAGCCACCTGTCGTCTCGACGTCGCCGGGGCAACGAAGCAGGGTTATCCCGCGTAGCGTTCGGCGGTGGCCTTGATCAGCGCGATCATGTTGGGAATGCCCTGCGTCCGGTTCGAGCTGAGCTGGTTGCGCAGGTCGAAAGGCTCGAGCGCCGCCGCGATGTCCGTCGACACGATCTCCGCCGGCGTCCGGTCCTGCACCGTGAGCAGCACCAGGGCGATGATCCCCTTGGTGATCGCCGCGTTGGAATCGGCCAGGAAGTGCAGCCGCCCGTCCTCGCGACGGGTGGGATAGACCCATACCGCCGCCGAGCAGCCGCGCACCAGCGTCGCATCGGTCTTGAGCGGATCGGGCATCGGTTCCAGCGCACGGCCGAGATCGATCAGCAGCCGGTAGCGATCATCGGCTTCCAGCAGCTCATAGTCGTCGAGCACGGTGGCGAGGGTGGGCGCGTCGGACATCGCGATGCGGCTATCAGATGCTGCGCGGAGCGGGAAGCCCGATCAGAGATGGGCGGTCACCGTCGGTTCCTCCCACCACAGATTGTCGCGTCCGTTGCAGATCCTTACGGGAGCGGCTGCCATCTCCTCGGCAGGGATGTCGAGGCAGGTGATGGCAACGCCGACATAATCGCCGCCCAGCACGTCGAGATGGCCGTCGCCGAACGGCGCGCACCCGCAGATGCTGCAGAAGCGGTGATGGGCCGCGGGGCTGGAGCTGTAGTCGCGAAGCGCATCGGCGCCGCTCAGCAGGCGGAAGGCATCGGGTTTGACGAGTGTCTTCCAGGCGCGGCGCTTGGTGCAGATGGAGCAGTTGCACTTGCTGGTGCCGGCACCGAGATCGATGTCCGCCTCGAAGGTGACCGCGCCGCAATGGCAGCTTCCGGAATAGGTCTTGAGCATGGTTCGTCTCCCGTCCTTACGGGATCGACTTACTGCCATGCTGCTGCCAGCATGGTGTCAGCAACATGCGGGTAGAAGCTTTTCATGCGTCGTGCCGATCGCCTGTTCGAGATCGTCCAGATTCTCCGTCGCGAACGCCGCCCGGTGACGGCGGAGGCGATCGCGGCGGAGCTGGAGACGTCGAAGCGGTCGGTGTACCGCGATGTGGCGGCGCTGATCGGGCAGCGTGTTCCGGTGCGCGGGGAGGCCGGCATCGGCTATGTGCTCGAAGACGGATTCGATCTGCCGCCGCTGATGCTCACCGCGGACGAAGCCGAGGCGGCGGTGCTCGGCGCGCAATGGGTGGCGAGCCATGGCGACGAGGCTCTGGCGCGGGCGGCGCGCAGCCTCGTCGCCAAGCTGGCCGCGGTGGTGCCCGAGGAGATGCGGCCCTTTTTCGAGGATCCCGGCGCCCGCACGCCGCCGGCATGGAAGATCGCGCCCGATGCGATCGATGTTGCGGCTGTCCGCGCCGCGATCCGCGACGCGCGCAAGATTCGCCTCGTCTATCGCGACGAGCAGGACAGGGAGAGCCGGCGCATGGTCTGGCCTATCCTGATCGGCTATCTCGACGCGGCGCGGCTGCTCGTCGCCTGGTGCGAGCTGCGGCGGGATTTCCGCAGCTTCCGCCTCGATCGCATCGTCGGGGCGGAGTTCACCGACGAACCCTATCCGGCGCGCCCGGCCGCGCTCCGGGCACGATGGCTGAAGCAGATGCGCCGCGGCTCCTCGCCCGGCGGCGGGCGGTAGGAGGCGCGCGTCCCAGCGCTCCTCATTCCGGCAGGAAGTCGGGCACCGAAAGGTAGCGCTCGCCGGTATCATAGTTGAAGCCGAGCACGCGCGCGCCGGCGGGCAGCTCCTTCAGCTTCTGGGCGATGGCGGCGAGGGTGGCGCCGGAGGAGATGCCGACCAGCATGCCCTCCTCGCGCGCGGCGCGGCGCGCATACTCCTTGGCATCGGCGGGATCGACCTGGATCACACCGTCGAGCAGCTGGGTGTGGAGGTTGGCGGGAACGAAGCCGGCGCCGATGCCCTGGATCGGGTGAGGACCCGGCGAGCCGCCCGAGATCACCGGCGAGAGCGTCGGTTCGACCGCGAACACCTTGAGGCCGGGCCAGGTCCGCTTCAGCACCTGGGCGCAGCCGGTGATGTGCCCGCCGGTGCCGACGCCGGTGATCAGCACATCGACGGGCGCGTCCTGGAAGTCGGCCAGTATTTCAGCCGCCGTCGTCTCCACATGCACGTCGATGTTGGCAGGATTTTCGAACTGCTGCGGCATCCAGCTGTTGGGCGTCGAGCCGATCAGCTCCAGCGCGCGCTCGATCGCGCCTTTCATGCCCTTCTCGCGCGGAGTGAGATCGAAGGTGGCGCCATAGGCCAGCATGAGCCGGCGCCGCTCCAGCGACATCGATTCGGGCATGACGAGGATCAGCTTGTAGCCCTTGACCGCCGCCACCATGGCCAGGCCGATGCCCGTGTTGCCCGACGTCGGCTCGATGATCGTGCCGCCGGGCTTGAGCTTGCCTGATCTTTCCGCATCCTCGATCATCGACAGCGCGATGCGATCCTTGATCGACCCGCCGGGATTCGATCGCTCGGACTTGATCCAGACCTCGGCTTCCGGGCCGAACAGCCTCTGCACGCGGATGTGCGGGGTATTGCCGATCGTGTCGAGGATGGTCGCTGCCTTCATGTCGCTTCTCCTGACTGGGCTATTCCAGGGACTTGGGGGGATCGAACGTGCGGGCGTTCTTGAGTTCCGGAAACCAGCGCGCCCATAATATCGTGACGAGGATCGCGCCGATACCTCCCGCGACCACCGCCGCCACCGGCCCGACCAGCGCGGCGAGAAAGCCGGATTCCGCCTCGCCCAGCTCGTTCGATCCGGAAATGAACAGCGTCGAGACGGCGCCGACGCGGCCGCGCATCGCATCCGGCGTGTGGAGCTGGATCAGCGAGGAGCGGACGAACACCGAAAGCATGTCCGCCGCACCCAGCAGCGCCAGGCAGACGAGCGAGAGCGGCATCCAGCGCGACAGGCCGAAAACCGCGGTGGCCACGCCGAAGACGGCGACCGCCAGCAGCATCTTCGTGCCGACATTGGTCTTGAGCGGCCGATAGGCGAACCATATCGCCGTCGCCGCTGCGCCTACGGCCGGCGCCGCGCGTAAATGGCCGAGCCCGGACGCTCCCACCTGCAATATGTCGCGGGCATAGACCGGCAGCATCGCGGTCGCCCCGCCCAGCAGCACCGCGAACAGATCCAGCGAGATCGCGCCGAGCACCAGCCGGTTGCGGCGCACATAGGCGAGGCCGTCGATCATCTGCCGCCACGGATTCGTGCCGTTCAGCTCCGGCCGCGGCACGGGCCGGATCAGGAACATCGCCGCGGTCGAGAGGAAGAAGAGCAGCGCGCTCACCGCATAGGGCACCCAATGCCCGATCGCGTAGGAATAGCCGCCCATGGCGGGGCCGAACACCGCCCCGGCCTGCCACGCGATCGAGGACATGGCGATCGCCGCGGGCAGCACCGCGGGGGGAACGAGATTGGGCGAGAGGCCCTGCAGCGCCGGTCCCGCAAACGCGCGCGACACGCCGAGCAACGCGGCGATCACGAAGATGGCGGGCAGCGAGGTCGTGCCTTGCCATGCCATCGCCGCGAGCATGACCGCGCACGCCATTTCCAGGATCAGGGCGGCGCGCGCGATCCAGCGGCGGTCGACCCGATCCGCCGTCCAGCCGACCACCAGCGTCAGCAGCAGCAGCGGCAGGAACTGGATGATGCCGACCAGCCCGAGCTGCAGCGCGGCATCCCCCTTGCTCATGTGGAGCCGGCCGCGCGCGATGTCGTAGACCTGCCAGCCGATCACGACCACCATCGATAGCTGGGCCAGATTGCTCGCCAGCCGTGCGAACCAGTAGAAGCGATAGTCGCGGAACGAGAAGGGAGAGGGCGTGTCGGCCATGTCGCTGCCCGTCTAGGCTGACGTGCGGTACCGGAGCAACCATCCATCCCTCCGAATCGCAAACATTCTCTATTTGCTCGATAGAAAATCAATGCGCTTCGACGGGCCCCGCCGGCTGCACCTCCGCCAGCTCGGCGCGCGGCGGATTGCGCAGGGCCGGACGCAGGCGGGCGATGCTGCAGAGGCCGGCGATCAGCGCCAGTCCCAGCGAGATCAGCGGCGCAACCGGTCCGTCGCCGAGGCCGAGGGCGAGCAGCGCGGCGACCAATGTGGCGCCGAGCGTCTGGCCCGTCAGCCTGACGGTCGCGATAAGCCCGCCGGCGGAGGCGGCGCGCTCGCGAGGCGTCGATCCGATGATGAGCCGGGCGTTGGGCGAGAGGAAGAGCCCGAAGCCTGCGCCGCACAGCGCCATCCGCCAGGCGATGTCGAAGAAGGCGGGATGCTCGGGCAGGAAAGCGAGGAAGGCGAGCGCGACGATGGCGATCGCCATCCCGATCCCGCCGAGCAGCCCGGCGGGATAGCGGTCCGAAAGCGTGCCGGCGAGCGGCGCCACGAACATGGTCGTGAAGGGCCAGGGCGCGATCATCGCGCCCACTTCGCTGGGGGTGAAACCATATTGGTGCTGCAGACGGAACGAGACGGAGAGGATCAGGGTCATGGTGGCGATGAAGGCGGTGAGCGCGCCGATCGCCGACAGCGCGAAAACCGGCCGCCCGAGCAGATCCACGGGCATGATCGGCCGGGGCTCGGCGAGTTCGCGCCGGACGAAGATGATCGCAAAGGCGATCCCTGATGCGACGATCGCCAGCGCGACCACCGGCGAATCCCCATGCACCACCGCCTCGAGCCCGCTGATCGTCAGCCCGAAGCTCGCCGCGCAGAGCAGCGCGCCGGCGATGTCATAGGGCTCGTCCTGCGGCTCGGGATCGGGCAGCGCCTTCCACCCGAGCAGCAGCGAGACGAGCGCGAAGGGCACCGCGCAGGCGAACACCCACGGCCAGGAGCCGACGGCCAGCACGAAGCCGCCGAGCGTCGGCGCGATGGCGGCGGAGATCGAGACGATGACACTGTTGACCCCCAGGCCCCGGCCGAGCTGCGACGATGGATAGGTGCTGCGGACCAGTGCCGAGGAGACGCTGAGCACGGCGCCCGCGCCCAGCGCCTGGGCGACCCGCACGACGAGCAGGAAAGGCAGGCTCTTGGCGAAGAAGCACAGCAGCGTGGCGACCGTGAACAGCAGCTGGCCATATTGGTAGAGCCGGCGATGCCCGATCCGGTCGCCGAGCGCGGATGCGGGCAGCAGGCTCATGACAAGGACGAGCTGGTAGACGGTGACGATCAGCACCGCCGCAGCGGAGGGAACGTGGAGGTCGCGCGCGATGGTGGGCAGCGCGACGGTGGCGATCCCGCCGTCGATCACGGCCAGCGCCGTGCCGAAGCACAGGGCGAGGATGGCAACGTAGCGGCGCGGTGTGGGCAGGCCGTCGGTCATGCCAGCGCTCATGCGCGAAGCGCGCGGCTGGTTCCATCGCGATTCGCAAATCGGGCCGCGAGCATCGATCGGGCGCATTTTCGGAGCGTGCATCTCAAAACGCGTTGACCGACGGCGGCGTGCGGCCGATAGTTGGGAAAAGGGCCGGGGAGACAGGTCGGCGGTTGCCGGCCCCCGTTGCGGATCGGAGAGGAGAGATCTGATGGAACGCGCTCAGCGAATCGCGATTGCCAAGCAATTGCTCGAGATGATCGATCGGAACGAGACCCAATATTCCGACGAGCCCGCCTGGGAGGCCGATATCGGCCGCTTCACCGACAAGGAGCGGTTCCTGAAGGAGAAGGAGGAGTTCTTCCTGAAGCGGCCGCAGGTGATCGCCTACACCGCCGACATCCCCAACAATGGCGACTATTATGCGACGGAAATCGCCGGCAAGCCGATCCTGCTCACCCGCGGCAAGGACGGCAAGGCCCGCGCTTTCCTCAACGCTTGCCGGCATCGCGGCGTGCAGCTTGCGGAGGGCTGCGGCCACGCGACCACCTTCACCTGCCCCTACCATGCCTGGACGTTCAACTCGCATGGCGATCTGATCGGCGTGCCGAGCAAGGATTCGTTCGATGGCCTGCTCTCCGATCGCGGTCTGATCCCGCTTCCGATCCATGAGGAGATCGGGCTGATCCTCGTCCATCCGCAGCCCGACGGCGATCTCGATTTCGACGCCTTCATGGGGCCGATGAAGGCGATCATCGCCGGCTACCATTATGAGAATCTACGCTTCGTGAAGGAGTTCCGGGCTCCGGCGCGGATCAACTGGAAGCATGCGGTCGATGGCGGCGTCGAAGGCTATCACGTGCCTTTCCTGCATCCGCAGACGGTGGGGCCGATGACCCTGCCGCAATTCCTCCATATCGACAGCGGCCTGCACCACACGCTCGTGACGGTGAGCCCGGAGATCGTGAAGCTCAAGGACATGCCGGAGGAGGAATGGCCCGAATGGTGCCACTTCTCCTGCACCAACGCGATCTTCCCCAACACGGTCGTCGGCGCCGGCGAGCTGATGGCCTTCTTCCAGCGCAGCGATCCGAGCGACGAGCCCGGCAAGTGCGACTATGTGTTCCGCCTGTACGGCTGGGGCCGCGATGCACCCGAGGAAATCCGCCAGCGCGACGAACATGTCGCCAACATGCTGATCACGGTCGCGATGGACGAGGACATGAAGGTCCAGTCCAACTCCCAGATCATGATGGAGAACGGCGCGGTGCCGTCGGTCATCTTCGGCAGGCGCGAGCAGAATGTGATGCGCATGCACAAGAATTACGACCGGCTGATCGGCCATGATGCGGAGGCCGCGCTCGCGGCGGAGGGGCTGAAGCAGGCGGCCGAATAGCATCCGGCTCCGGCCGGACGGGTGGAGCGCGTTCCGATCGGCGGGGATCGGAGCGCGCTCCTCCTTATCGGACGGGCGGCTCGGCGGCGGCCGCCTTGGCGCCGCGATCGATGCCGGATAGCACGCCCAGCACCGCACCTTTGATGAAGGGAAGCGCGCCGAGCGTCACCACGCCGACGCTCGGAAGCGCGATGGCGAGCAGCAGCCCGAGCGGCGCGTCATAGACCATCTCGAAGAACAGCGCGGGCGCCACGACCACGTGGCCGACGAGCAGCACCGTGAAATAGGAGGCGGCGTCGTCCACACGGTGGCGGCCATTGTCCTCGCCGCAGACCGGGCAATGCTCGCGCACCTTCACATAGCCACGGAACAGCGGGCCCTTGCCGCAAGCGGGGCAGCGCCTCGCGAGGCCCCGCTTCATCGCGGTGGCGATCAAACCCATCGACGACTCCTCGTAACAATGGGCGTCAGATGGGCCCGCCCGGCCGGATTTGCAAATCGGAAGTCCCGGTCGGCAACAGGGGGCGGCCGTCGGGATGCGCCGCTTCGGTTCGGGAGGGATGCGCATTCCTCACGCGTCGATCGTCTCCTCGTCGACGGCGGCCGCATTGGCCTGGATGAACGCGAAGCGGTGTTCGGGATTCTTGCCCATCAGCCGATCGACGAGATCGCGCACGACCGCGCGCTCCTCATATTCCTGGGGCAAGGTGATGCGGATCAGGCCGCGCGTCTTGGGGTCCATCGTGGTTTCGCGCAGCTGCTGCGGGTTCATTTCCCCGAGGCCCTTGAATCGCGCGACCTCCACTTTCTTTCCCTTGAACTCGCTCGCCTCGATCTCCGCCCGATGGGCATCGTCGCGCGCATAGATGCTCTTCGTGCCTGCGGTCAGGCGATAGAGCGGCGGCTGCGCCAGATAGAGGTGCCCACGACGCACCAGCTCGGGCATCTCCTGGAAGAAGAAGGTCATCAGCAGCGTCGCGATGTGCGCCCCGTCGACGTCGGCGTCGGTCATGATGATGATGCGCTCGTAGCGCAGATTGTCGGGGTTGCAGCGTTCGCGCGTGCCGCAGCCCAGCGCCTGGACGAGGTCCGCGATCTCCTGGTTCGCCAATATCTTGGCGGTGTTCGCGGAGGCGACGTTGAGGATCTTGCCCCGAATGGGCAGGATCGCCTGGGTCTTGCGGTCGCGCGCCTGCTTGGCCGACCCGCCGGCGCTGTCGCCTTCGACGATGAAGATCTCCGTTCCCGCGGGATCGTCGTTCGCGCAGTCGGTGAGCTTGCCGGGCAGGCGCAGCTTGCGCGCGCTGGTCGCGGTCTTGCGCTTGACCTCGCGCTCCGCCTTGCGGCGCAGCCGCTCGTCCATGCGATCGAGCACATAGCCGAGCAGCGCCTTGCCGCGCTCCATATTGTCAGCCAGGAAATGATCGAAATGGTCGCGCACGGCATTCTCGACCAGGCGGGCGGCGTCGGGCGAGGTCAGTCGATCCTTGGTTTGGCTCTGGAACTGCGGATCCTTGATGAAGACCGAGAGCATCAGCTCGGCGCCCTGCATCACGTCCTCAGCCGCGATGTCCTTGCCCTTCTTCTGCCCGACGAGATCGGCGAAGCCGCGAATCCCTTTCACCAGGGCTGCGCGCAGGCCGGCCTCATGCGTGCCGCCGTCGGGCGTCGGGATGGTGTTGCAATAATAGCTATAGGAGCCCTCCGACCAGAGCGGCCAGGCGACCGCCCATTCGACGGAGCCCTGTTCGGACGGGAAATCCTGCTTGCCGGAGAAGAAGCTGGCGGTCGCGCATTCGCGCGTGCCGATCTGCTCGCGAAGATGATCGGAAAGCCCGCCGGGGAACTGGAAGACCGCCTCGGCGGGCGTATCGTCGCCGATCAACTCGGCGGCGCATTTCCAGCGTATCTCGACGCCGGCGTAGAGATAGGCCTTCGATCGGGCCAGCCGATAGAGACGGTTGGGCTTGAACCGCGCGCTTTCGCCGAAAATCTCGGGATCGGGCGTGAAGGCGACGCTGGTGCCGCGCCGGTTGGGCGCGGCGCCGAGCTTCTCCAGCTTGGTGAGCGCAAGGCCGCGCGAGAAGGTCTGGCGGAAGAGCTCGCGGTTGCGCGCCACCTCGATCACCGTGTCGGTGGAGAGTGCATTGACCACGCTGATGCCGACGCCGTGCAGGCCCCCTGACGTCGCATAGGCCTTGTCGGAGAATTTGCCGCCCGAATGGAGCGTGGTGAGGATCACCTCGAGCGCGGACTTGCCGGGGAATTTCGGATGCGGATCGATCGGGATGCCGCGGCCGTTGTCGATGATGGTGAGCCGGTTTCCCGGCTCCAGCGACACCTCGATGCGGTTGGCATGGCCGGCTACCGCCTCGTCCATCGCATTGTCGAGTATCTCGGCGGCGAGATGGTGCAGCGCGCGCTCGTCGGTGCCGCCGATATACATGCCGGGCCGCCGACGCACCGGCTCGAGGCCTTCGAGGACCTCGATCGTCGAAGCGTCATAGGCGCCTGCGGAAGCGGGGCTTCCGGGCGCGAAGAGATCGTCGTCTTTGTCGGACATGCGAAAGCTATAGGGGCAGGGGAGTCCCGGGCGCAAGGCCGAGGCCCGGCCCGGTCATCCGGCATCTCACGCGCGCTTCCCCTCCCGCGCAGGAGCGGTGCTCGGACCGCCTCAGAATACCGGATCGTTGCTGTGATCGTCCGCTGTCGGCAGGGGACGGCCGTGGATGCCGCACTCCACCTTGTCCCAACCGCGCCAGCGGCCGGCCCGGGGATCCTCGCCCTCCTGGACGATGCTGGTGCAGGGCTCGCAGCCGATGGAAAGATAGCCCTGCGCCTCCAGCGGATGGCGGGGCAGGGCGCGCGCCTCGAAATAGGCGTCGAGATCGGCTTTCACCCAATCGCCGAGCGGATTGACCTTCAGCCGGCCATCTTCGATCTCGAAGCGGGGCAGCGCCGCGCGAGTCTGTGACTGGAACGCCTTGCGGCCGGAGATCCAGCTGTCGAGGCCCTGTTTCGCGCGCGCCAGCGGCTCCACCTTGCGGATTTCGCAGCAGCCGTCCGGATCGTAGGACCAGCGCAAGTTGGTCGCGTCCTTCTTGGCGAGCATGTCCGGATCGGGGGTGACCACCTGCGCGTTGGTCAGCCCGACATGATCGAGCAGCGCGGCGCGATAGGCCAGCGTTTCCGGGAACATCTTCAGCGTGTCGACGAAGATCACCGGAACGTCCGGCTTCACCCGGGCCATGAGATCGAGCAGCACCGCGCTCTCCGTCCCGAAGGAGGAGACCACCGCGGTGCTGCCGAGCACCCCTTCCGCGAACAGCGTCTCCAGCATCGCCAGCGTGTCCACGCCGGCAAAGCGGGCATTCAGCGCGTCGGCATCGGCCTGGGTGAAGGACGGCCTGACGTCGAGCACGTCCAGCTGGCGTGCCGCCTCAGCCATGACGCAGCGCCCAGACGGGCGAGCGGCGGTCCGCCGCCTTCTGGTAGACGATGTCGTGGAAGGCCGCCGCCCGATCCGCCGCCTCGCGCGAGATCGGCTTTTCGGGCGCGAAGCTGTCGAAACCGCACCGCCGCATATAGGCGATCTGATCGATCAGCACGTCGCCCTGGGCGCGCAGCTCGCCGGTATAGCCCGCCTCGCGCAGGATCCGCGCCGCCGAATAGCCCCGTCCGTCACGGAAGGTGGGAAAGGCGACCTCGATCAGCCCGAGCCGGTCGAGATACGGGATCAGCGCGCGCGCATCCTCGTCCGGCTCGAGCCGGACGGCGGTGGCGTTGGTCTGGCCGAGGAAGGCGTCGAGCGTCACCGCCGGCTCCTCGTGCGCCTCGTCGTCGCGGTAGCGCAGCAGCTCAGCCATAGATCGCCTCCTTGAACGGCTGCATGCCCACGCGGCGGTAGGTGTCGAGGAACCGCTCGCCGTCGGTGCGCAGCGCGCGATAGGTCTCCACCGCCTTCTCGACCGCATCGACGATGCCGTCCTCGTTGAAACCGGGGCCGGTGATCTTGCCGAGGCTGGCATCCTCCGCACCCGACCCGCCGAAGAGCAGCTGGTAGTTCTCCTCGCCCTTCCGATCGACGCCGAGAATGCCGATGTGGCCGGCGTGATGATGGCCACAGGCATTGATGCAGCCCGAGATCTTGAGCTTGAGCTCGCCCAGGTCGCGCTGCCGGTCGAGATTGGCGAAGCGTTGCGCGATCTTCTGCGCGATCGGGATCGAGCGCGCATTGGCGAGGCTGCAATAATCGAGGCCGGGGCAGGCGATGATGTCGCTGATCAGGTCGAGATTGGCGGTGCCGAGGCCGGCGCCGTCGAGCGCCTTCCACAGCGCGTAGAGATCGGCCTTCCTGACATGCGGCAGCACGATGTTCTGCGCATGGGTCACGCGCAGTTCGTCAAAGCTGTAGCGCTCGGCAAGATCGGCCATCAGGTCGATCTGGTCGGCCGAGGCATCGCCCGGGATACCGCCGACCGGCTTCAGGCTGATCACCGCGATCGCATAGCCCGGCTGCTTGTGCGGATGCGTGTTGCTGTCCAGCCAGAGCGCGAAATCCGGATCGCTGCGATCGATGTCCTCACCGAGCCCGGTCTCGAACGGCGGCGGCGCGAAATAGGCGGCGATCCGTTCGAACTCGCCCGGCGGCGGATCGAGGCCGAGCGTCTTCACATGCGCCCATTCCTCTTCCACCTGACGGGCATATTCCTCCGCTCCGATCTCGTGGACGAGGATCTTGATCCGCGCCTTGAACAGATTGTCGCGCCGGCCGTAGCGATTGTAGACGCGCAGGCACGCTTCCAGATAGCTCACGAAGTCGGCCGTCGAGATGAAGTCGCGGATGACGGGCGCGACCATGGGGGTGCGTCCCATGCCGCCGCCGACATAGACGCGGAAGCCGAGCTCGCCGGCCTCATTGCGGCGCAGCTGAAGGCCGATATCGTGCAGCTGGATCGCGGCGCGATCCTGTTCCGAGGCGATCACCGCGATCTTGAACTTGCGCGGCAGATAGCTGAACTCGGGATGGAAGGTGCTCCATTGGCGCAGGAGCTCCGCCCAGGGGCGCGGATCGCCGATCTCGTCGGCCGCGGCGCCGGCATATTGGTCCGAGCTGATGTTGCGGATGCAGTTGCCGCTGGTCTGGATGGCATGCATCTGCACGGTGGCGAGATCGGCGAGGATATCCGGCGCCTGCTCGAGCTTGATCCAGTTGTACTGGATGTTCTGGCGCGTGGTGAAATGGCCGTAGCCGCGATCATATTTGCGCGCGATGTGGGCGAGCATGCGCATCTGGCGGCTGGAGAGCGTGCCATAGGGCACCGCCACGCGCAGCATATAGGCGTGGAGCTGGAGATAGAGGCCGTTCATGAGCCGGAGCGGCTTGAATTGGTCCTCGGTGATCTCGCCCGCGATGCGCCGCGTCACCTGGTCGCGGAACTCCGCGACGCGCGTATCGACGATCGTCTGGTCATATTCGTCATATTTGTACATCAGATCACCCAATTGCCCGCAGCCGCATCCACCGGCCGAACGGCGAGGTCGGGCCGCACGGTCGGGCCGATCGCGCGGATGCGATCCTTGATGTGCAGCGGGCGCGGGCCGACTTCGGTGCGCTCCGCATCGATCACATAGGGCGCATTGACGCGCCGCGCCCCTTCCTCGCGGTGGGCGATGGCGTCGCCGCCGTCGCCTACGTCGATCGCCTCCTCGACATGGCGCGACCAGTATTCACCGGTCCACCACACCACGTCTCCGGTCTCCAGATCGTTCCCCGTCAATATCTTCACGAAAGAGTCTCCGCCTGCTTCGCAAGCGCCTCTAGCCGGTTTTCCGCATCGGACAACATCACGACTTCGCCGACGACGATGATCGCCGGGCTGCGAACCTGCTCGCGCGCCACCATGTCGCCGAGATCGGCGAGCAGCGTGCGCAGCGCGCGGCTGCCCTCCAGCGTCCCGCGCTCGAGCACCGCCACCGGCATGTCCGGCGCGACGCCGTCCATCATCAGCTTCTCCGCGATCAGCGTGGCGCAGGCGACGCCCATATAGATGACGAGCGTGCGGCCCTGGCCGGCTAGCCCGGCCCAGTTCTGCTCGGAGAGGCCCTGGCATTGGCCGGCGACGAAGCTCACCGCGCTCGACCAGTCGCGATGGGTGAGCGGCAGCATCGCCTCGGCCGCGCAGCCGAGCGCCGCCGAGACGCCGGGTATCACGTCGACGGGCAGGCCCGCCGCGCGCACCGCCTCCACTTCCTCGCCGCCACGGCCGAACACGAAGGGATCGCCTCCCTTCAGCCGCACCACGATCGATCCGGCCTTCACATGGGCGATGATCAGCGCGTTGATCGCCTCCTGCGGCAGCGTATGGCGCGCACGGCTCTTGGCCACGGAGATGCGCTGCGCGGTCGGCGGGGCGAATTCGAGCACGCGCGGATCGATCAGCCCGTCATGCACGACGACGTCGGCGGATCGGAGCGCATCGACGGCGCGCAAGGTGAGCAGCCCGGGATCGCCCGGACCGGCGCCCACCAGGATCACCCGGCCGCGCGCATGAGGATCGAGCAGGGAAGCCATGGGGCGGCAGATGGTGCATTGCAGAGCGAAACGCAATCGAGCCTTGCTTGCCCGCGCCTTAGGATAACTTGTCGGTGCCGCGCGGGCGCCGGGCTCAGCTCATCGCCGCGCCCATCCGCCGGATGGCGGCGATCTTGCCCGCGAAGGCCGACCAGTCGTCCGCGTCGGCGATGCGCGCCCAGATCGCTTCGACCTCGTCGATATGCATCGAGCAGGGCGCCGGATCGGACCAGTAGGGGTGCGCGGGCGGGGTGGACGGCTCATAGGCCTGGACCTGCTGGACGAAGGCCGCGAAGGCCGGCGCCGCATAGGCGTCCTCGGCGGGCGAGGGGCCGCGCCGCGCCCCGCCGCGCCAGTCGAAGAAGAAACGGTCGATCTCGACGGGGCCGTTCGCCAGCGCCTGCTCGATCGCGGCGGCCAGCGCGACGTCGGCGGCCTCGCCGCGCGGACGGACGCCCAGCCGCCGCAGCATCGCATGCGAGAGCGCGGCCTCGTAGCGCGCGGGGAATTCGTCCAGCGGCGGGGCCAGCTCCTCGGCGGAGGCGACGAGGCGCAGCGCGATGGCGAGCTGCACCACGTCCCAGTGGATCGCCTGCGCCTGCCGCGCGAAGCAATAGAGCCCCTGATGGTCGAAATAGGCGGCGGTGAAGCCCGGCTCCCAGCGCGGCGTGAAGCGCCAGGGGCCGTAATCGAAGCTTTCGCCGGTGACGTTGATATTGTCGCTGTTGAGCACGCCGTGGACGAAGCCGGCGGCCATGTACGAGGCGGCTAGGGTGGCCGTCCGCTCGACGACATGGGCGAGCAGCTGTGCCGCCGCCTGGTTGCCGGGCTCCTCGCCGTAGAGATTGCGCAGCGTGTAGCCGATCAGCCGCCGCATCGCCTCCTCGTCGCGATAGGCGGCCTGGCGCTGGAAGGTGCCGATGCGGATATGGCCGTGCGACAGGCGCACGAGCACGGACGAGCGCGTCGGCGAAGGCTCGTCGCCGCGATGCAGCGCCTCACCCGTCTCGATCAGCGAGAAGCTGCGCGAGGTGTCGACGCCGAGCGCCTCCAGCATCTCGGTGGCGAGCACCTCGCGCACGCCGCCCTTCAACGTCAGCCTGCCGTCGCCGAAGCGGCTGTACGGCGTCTGGCCCGATCCCTTGGTGCCGAGATCCATCAGCCGGCCCCGATCGTCGCGCAGCTGCGCGAAGGTGAAGCCGCGGCCGTCGCCGATGTCCGGATTGTACACGCGGAACTGGTGACCGTGATAGCGCAGTGCGAGCGGCTGCGGAAGCGAGCCGGGAAGCGGCTCGAACCGGCCGAAATGGGCGATCCACTCCGCATCGTCGAGATCGGCCAGCCCGACGCCCGCGGCCGCTCGGTCGTTGCGGAAGCGCAGGATCGTCTGCGGGAAATCCGCCGCTCGGACGGGATCGTAGAAGGATTCGCCGAGCGAGAGGATCGCCGTCTCGGGGCGGAAAGGGGACCGTTGCGGGGCGTCTGCCATACGGCGATATGGGGGTGGAGCATAGGGAGACGCAAGCATGGCGGCATGGGCGGATGGCAGCTGGACGTCGGAGGACGGGCTGAAGCTCCATTATCGCGACTATGCCGGCCCGGCCTTTCGTCCCGCCATCCTTTGCCTGCCCGGCCTGACCCGCAACGCACGGGATTTCGCCGGTCTGGCCGATCGGCTCGCCGGCCAGTGGCGCGTGATCTGCGTCGATCTGCGCGGCCGCGGCGAGAGCGCCTATGCCAAGGATCCGATGACCTATGCGCCGCCGGTCTACCTGCGCGACGTGCAGGCGCTGATCGACGTGCTCGGGCTCGATCGCTTCGCCTTGTTCGGTACCTCGCTCGGCGGCCTGCTGACCATGTTCCTCGCGGGGCTCAACCGCGGTCGGCTGAAAGGGGCGCTGCTCAACGATATCGGCCCCGTCATCGAGCCGGCCGGGCTGGCGCGCATCCGCTCCTACGTCGGCAAGGGCGGCAGCTTCCCGACCTGGCTCCACGCCGCGCGTGCCTTGCAGGAGACGCATCGCGCCGCCTTCCCCGACTACAAGCTCGAGGATTGGCTGGCGATGGCCAAGCGCCAGTGCCGTGTCACCCCGGCCGGGCGCATCGTGTTCGATTACGACATGAAGATCGCTGAGCCCTTCCGCGTCCCCGGCAATGAGAGCGTCGCCGATCCCTGGCCCGCGCTCGACGGCCTGGCCGGGCTGCCGGTGCTGCTGATCCGCGGCGCGCTTTCGGACATATTGTCTGCCGAGACCGCCGCCGAGATGGCGCGCCGGCTGCCGACGCTGGAAGAGGTGGTGGTGCCGCGGATCGGCCATGCCCCGACGCTCGACGAGCCCGAATGCACGGCGGGTATCGATCGGCTGCTGCGCCGCCTCTAACGGGGGCGGCGTTGCGGCTACCGAATTCTTCATCTTATGGGTCGATAAGCCGGCCCATGGCGGATCCGGTGCGCATACTCCACGTCCATTCCACCTTCACGCTCGGCGGCAAGGAAGCGCGCGCCGTGCGGCTGATGAACCTGTTCGGCGATCGGGCCCGCCACACCGTCCTGAGCGGTGTGCCCGGCGCGATCGGCGCGCGCGGGGCGATCGATCCGGCGGTCATCGTCGATTTTCCCGAGGATCATCCTCCCCTGGTCGGCCGTCCGGGGCTGGCTCGCTACCGCGCGCTGGCGCGCTACATGCACGGGTTCGATCTGGTGCTGACCTACAATTGGGGCGCGATGGATGCCGTGATGGCACGGCGGCTCTTTCGGGGGCCCCCGCTCGTCCATCATGAGGACGGCTTCAATGTTCGCGAACGCGACGGACCGATCCTGCGCCGCTCGCTGTTCCGGCGCATCGCCTTCCCGGCCGCGGGGGCGCTCGTCGTCCCCTCCGCCCGGCTCGAGCGGATCGCCCTCGATGTGTGGAAGCAGCCGCGGAGCCGAGTGCGGCGCATTGCCAACGGCGTCGTCCTCGATGCCTATGCCGCCGAGCCGGCCCCGGATGCGATCCCCGGCCTGGCGAGGAAGCCGGATGAGGTGATCGTCGGCACCCTTGCCGGACTGCGGCCGATCAAGAACCTGCCGCGTCTGGTGCGGGCCTTCGCCGCGGCGGGCTGCGCGGGCGCGCGGCTCGTCATCGTGGGGGAAGGGCCGGCGCGTGAGGCGATCGCGACGGAAGCCGTGCGCTGCGGCGTGGCGGGGAAGGTCCTGATGCCGGGCTTTCTGCCCGATCCGGCGCGCTATGTGGGGCTGTTCGATGTCTTCGCCCTGTCGTCGGACAGCGAGCAATTTCCGATCTCGCTGGTCGAGGCGATGGCGGCCGGCAGGCCCGTGGTCTCGACCGATGTCGGGGACGTGGCGCAGATCGTTTCCGCCGCAAACCGCCCGTTCGTCGTGCCGGTGGCGGACGAGCAGGCCCTTGCCGGCGCTCTTGCGCGGCTGATCGCCGATTCCGGGCTGCGTGCGGCGCTGGGCGAGGCAAACCGTGCCCGCGCGCAGGCGGAATATGGCGAGGACGCGATGGTTCGGGCCTATCGATCGCTATATAATGCGATGATCGGACGGCCCGGCGCGCTCGGCTGAGTGCCGCCCACTTTATCCGCGCATTTTGCAGGATCGCTGCTATACGCGGCGCGACTGAGGGACGGAGGACGTATTGTTCAAGGGATTGCGGCCGATTCACTATGGCGGACGCGAGGTCTGGCCGCTGATCGAGGGCGGCAAGGGTGTATCGGTATCCAACCATATGAGCTCGGGAGCGTGGGCCGCGGCCGGCGGCATCGGCACCGTATCGGCAGTGAATGCCGACAGCTATGATCCCGAAGGCAAGATCATCCCGCAGATCTACCGGACGCTGACGCGGCGCGAGCGTCATGACGAGCTGGTCGAATATGCCATCAACGGCGCCGTCGAGCAGGTGCGCCGTGCGTTCGACATTTCCAATGGCCGGGGCGCGATCAACATCAATATCCTCTGGGAGATGGGTGGTGCGCAGCGGGTGCTGCACGGGGTCCTCGAACGGACACGGGGCCTGGTGGCGGGCGTCACCTGCGGCGCCGGCATGCCTTATCGCCTGTCGGAGATCGCAGCCTCGTACAATGTGAACTACCTGCCGATCATAAGCTCCGCCCGCGCCTTCCGCGCCCTTTGGAAGCGCGCCTACTCCAAGGCCGCCGAATGGCTGGCGGCGGTGGTCTATGAGGATCCCTGGCGGGCGGGCGGGCACAACGGCCTTTCGAACGCCGAGGATCCGCTGGAGCCGCAGGATCCCTATCCGCGCGTCAAGGCGCTGCGCGACACGATGCGCGAGGGCGGCATTTCGGACGACGTGCCGATCGTCATGGCCGGCGGCGTCTGGTTCCTGCGCGAGTGGAACGATTGGATCGACAATCCCGAGCTCGGCAGCATCGCCTTCCAGTTCGGCACGCGGCCGCTTCTCACCCAGGAAAGCCCCATCCCGGATGCCTGGAAGCAGCGGCTGACCGAGCTCGACGAGGGCGATATCCTGCTGCACCGCTTCTCGCCGACGGGCTTCTATTCCTCGGCCGTCCGCAACGAGTTCCTGCGCAATCTTGAGCATCGCTCGGAACGGCAGATCGCCTTCTCGCTCGAGGCTGCGGGCGATCACCAGTACCGGCTCGACGTCGGCGTGAAGGGCAAGACCTACTGGGTCACGCGCAACGACCTGCTGCGCGCGCGCGAATGGGACATGCTCGGCTTCACCGCCGCGCTCAAAACGCCCGACAACACGCTGGTGTTCGTGACGCCCGAAGAGATGCGGACGATCCGGAAGGACCAGGCCGATTGCATGGGCTGCCTCAGCCAGTGCAGCTTCTCGTCCTGGGCCGATACGGAGGGTAACTCGACGGGCCGTCTCGCCGATCCGCGCAGCTTCTGCATCCAGAAGACGCTGCAGGACATCGCGCATGGCGGGCCTGTCGAGCACAACCTGATGTTCGCCGGCCACGCCGCCTACCGCTTCAAGCAGGATCCTTTCTATTCGAACGGGTTCGTGCCGAGCGTGAAGCAGCTCGTCGATCGCATCCTGACCGGCGACTGAGCCCCGGCGGCCCGCGACCGCCGCCCGATCGGGGCGGGCCGTTCCGGCTCGGCGATGCCGCCCTCGTTCCTCCCGTTCCGCGCCGGCGGACGCCCGGTCCGGCGCAGCCGGGGGAGGAGGATCGCCTCCCGGCAGCGTGGAAGCAGCTATGGCACAGCCAAGAAACTCTAACTTCCGCGGATCGGCGCGGATTGGCTAACGCC
>Ga0180222_1001234_pt1 | contig 28230 bp, 23 predicted proteins | sample eDN5th37CKraftOP_FD_151336 | JGI IMG/M metagenome (GOLD analysis project Ga0180222, IMG submission 151336) | Enriched Organic Plus compost microbial communities from Emeryville, California, USA - eDNA 5th pass 37_C Kraft OP (version 2) (version 2) ...
TTCCTCCGGCAAGCTGTTCGATGATCTTGAGCAGGACCGGCTGTCGATCGATGCCGATCGGGTCATGCTGTGCGGCAGTCCCGCGATGTTGGAGGATCTGCGAGTCATGTTCGAAGCCGAGGGATTCGTTGAAGGCAGCCACAGCGAGCCCGGACATTTCGTGGTCGAGAAGGCGTTCGTGGAACGCTGAGCGGGTTTCTTAAGCGACTCTATCGGCAAAGGGACCGTGTCGCGGGCCGGTCCCTTTTCGATTCCGGGCCGAGAATTGCGGCCTGTGATCCTTTCGGCTGTGACCGTTTGGTTCATGTCAAAATGCCTTCCCACCGGGTCTGCTAAGCATTGCTTCTTGGCACCCGGAGGACGAAGGCCCGCATGTCGATCTACGGACTGAACCGGCTTTTCGCGCCGCAATCGATTGCCGTCGTGGGCGCAAGTCCGAACGCATCGCTTGGCGGTGCGGTTTACGCCAATGTTCTCGCTGCGGGCTTTCCGGGCCGCATCGATCCGGTCAATCCAAAATATCGCGAGATTGACGGCCGTCGCTGCGCAAGCTCGATCGACGATCTCGATGCCGCGCCGGATCTGATCGTTGTCGCGACGCCCGCAGCGTCCGTGCCTCCGATCATCGAAGCAGCAGCAGCCCGCGGCGTCGGCGCAGCCATTGTCATCAGTTCCGGGCTCGGTCATGGCGAAGGGTCGCTCGCGGACCGGATGCATCGTGCCGCGCGCGCGCGAGGGCTGCGCATCGTCGGTCCGAATTGTCTGGGCCTGGTTGCGCCGCCGGTCTGCCTGAATGCGAGCTTCGCCGCGGCAATGCCTCGCGGTGGTGCGCTCGCCGTCATCTCGCAGTCCGGAGCGATCGCCGCCGCTATGGCGGAATGGGGCCTGCGTCGCGACATCGGCTTTTCGGCAATCGCGTCGGTCGGCGACCAGATGGATGTCGATGTCGGCGATCTCCTCGATTTCTTTGCGCTGGATCGGCGCACGCAGGCCATCCTCCTCTATGTCGAATCGATCAAGGACAGTCGGAAATTCATGTCGGCGGCCCGCGCGGCGGCGCGGGTGAAGCCGGTGGTTGTCGTGAAATCCGGTCGTCACGACGAAGGCAGGCGCGCCGCGGCGACGCATACCGGTGCATTGGCGGGGTCGGACGCTGTTTATGACGCGGCGTTTCGCCGGGCTGGTTTGCTGCGGGTCCAAGACATGGCGGAATTGTTCGCGGCGGCGCAGACCCTGGCGCATTGCCGCGGCGTGGAAGGAAGCCGCCTGGCGATCCTGACGAATGGCGGTGGCTTTGGTGTGCTGGCGGTCGACAGCCTCGTCGATCAGGGATTTCGGCCGGCCAGCCTTTCAACGGAGACGATGGCGCGGCTCGATGCAGCGTTGCCGCCGATGTGGTCGCGTGCCAATCCTGTCGACATCATCGGCGATGCCGATGCGGCGCGCTTCACCACGGCGCTCGAGGCCCTGATCGGCGATCCCCAGAACGACGCGGTGCTGATCCTCGATGTGCAGACTGCGCTGGCCTCATCGCTCGGTACGGCCAGGGCCGTCTGCGATGTCATCACGGCCGACCGTTCGCGTCGTCTCAATCCCAAGCCCGTCCTGACCTCGTGGATCGGGGCGGCGGAAGAGGTCGAAGCGGTATTTCGCGCCGCGCGTGTGCCGCATTACGCGAGCGAGGTCGAAGCGATCCGCGGATTTGCGCATCTCGCGCGGCGTGCGGACCTCCTGCAGTCGCTGATGGCGCGTCCTGCGGCCCCGGATGACTTCAGGGGCGATGAGCAGGCGGTGCGCGCGATCGTCGAGACAGCGCGTCGCGATGGCCGCGATTGGCTCGACCCGTTCGAAACCGATGCGGTCCTGAGCGCCTATGGCATCCCCACGGTCGGGCTGCGCAAGGCGGCGGACCCGCAGGCGGCGGCAGAAGCGGCGCGCGCTTTCATCGGGCAAGGCCAACCCGTTGCGGTGAAGATCCTGTCGCGTGACATCCAGCACAAATCCGACGTCGATGGCGTGCGCCTTAGTCTCACGAGCGAAGCCGATGTCAGGGCCGCGGCCGAAGCGGTCATCGCCAATGCGCGCCGGCTGCGGCCCAGAGCCCGCATCGACGGCGTTCTTGTGCAGCCGATGATCACACGGCCACGGGCGCGTGAGCTGATCGCGGGCCTGGCGCGCGATCCGACCTTCGGAACCGTGGTTGTGTTCGGCCATGGCGGGGTCGCGGTGGAAATCGTCAAGGACAAGGCGATTGCGCTGCCGCCGCTCGACACTGCCCGCGCCCTCGAACTGATCGCACGAACGCGGATCTCTCGACTGCTCGACGCCTACCGCAATGTGCCGGCGGCGCGCCGGGATCTCGTGGCGATGGTGCTGGTGCGGCTCTCGCAACTCGCAGCGGACCTTCCCGAGATTCTGGAAATCGACATCAATCCGCTGCTGGCCGACGACGCCGGCGTGCTGGCGCTGGATGCGCGGATTTCGATCGATCCTGTGCCCTCCAGGCCAGGGCAGCGGCACCACGCGCATTTCGCCATCCGGCCCTATCCGAAAGAATGGGAGCGGAGCATCACACTGCAGGACGGACGCCGCATTGCCGTGCGTCCGGTGCGTCCCGAGGACGAGAGCCTGTACGAGGCGTTTTTCCCGAAAGTCAGCCCTGACGATTTGCGGCTGCGCTTCTTCGGCCCCGTGAAAGATCTCGGGCACGCCTTCATCGCACGGCTGACGCAGATCGATTACGGACGCTCGATTGCCCTGCTTGCGCTCGACGAAAGTGCGAACGCCATGATGGGTGCGGTGCGGCTGCATGTCGATCCCAATCACGAGACCGGCGAATATGCGATTCTGTTGCGCTCCGATTGCAAGGGTATTGGCCTTGGCTGGGCGCTGATGGAGCTGATCATCGACTATGCGCGCAAGGAGGGACTGAGCCGCATCCACGGCCAGGTCCTGCGCGAGAACACGACGATGCTGACCATGTGCCGCGAACTCGGATTCGACGTCAGGGAGGATCGCGAGGATCGCAACGTCTTCGTGGTGACGCTCGGTCTCGCTCCATCCGCACCTTCCTCGGCGCCTGCGCCTGCGTGATTACGGCATTTCGTCGGCGCGGCGGTGATATCCGGCGGGCTAACCGGGGCATGAATTTTCATGGGCGCGGTCCGGCATGACGCGCTACAGTCTGCCGTCGCCGCAAGACCGCAGGTTCACGATGGCCTGGCCAAACCGCCGCTTCACCGATCTTGTGAAGATCGAGCATCCCATTGTGCTGGCGCCGATGGCCGGCTCGACCGATCATGATATTGCGGCCGAGGTGGCGGAGGCCGGTGGGCTTGGATCGATTCCCTGCGCCATGCTTGGTCTCGAGCAGATCCGCGAGCAGGTCGCAAAATATCGCGCGCGCACCATGCGGCCGCTCAATCTGAATTTCTTCTGTCACACGCCTCCGGACCTCAACAACGCGCGCGAGGCGGCGTGGCGCGAGCGGCTTGCGCCCTATTACAAGGAGCTCGGGATTGATCCGGCCGCCCCGGTGCCGACCAGCAACCGCCGTCCGTTCGACGAAGCGATTTGCGATCTCGTGCTCGAATTGAAGCCGGAAGTCGCATCCTTTCATTTCGGCTTGCCGGCGCCCGCGTTGTTTCAGCGCGTGAAGGATGCCGGCATCATCACCTTGAGCTCGGCGACGACCGTTGCCGAGGCGCAATGGCTCGAAGACCGAGGCGTCGACGCGATTATCGCACAGGGCAATGAGGCGGGCGGCCATCGCGGGATCTTTCTCAGCGAGGATATCGCGACGCAGCCGGGTACCTTCGCGCTGGTGCCGCAGATCGTCGATACCGTGAAAGTTCCGGTGGTCGCGGCCGGCGGAGTGACGGACGCACGCGGCATCGCCGCCGCATTCATTCTCGGCGCAAGCGCGGTGCAGGTCGGCACGGCCTTCCTGTTCTGCCCGGAGTCGAGGATCTCCGCGCCCTATCGCGCCGCGCTGAAACAGGCGCGCGACGATGGCACCGCTCTGACCAATCTGATGACCGGCCGCCCCGCCCGCGGATTGATGAACCGGCTGATGCGCGACTTCGGACCGGTTTCGGAGGTCCCGGCCTTCCCCCTGGCGGCGGGTGCCATTGCGCCGCTGCGGGCGAAGGCTGAAGCGGCTGGCTCTCCTGACTTCACGCCGCTCTGGTCCGGCCAGGCGGCACGGCTCGGCGTCGAGATGCCGGCGCGAGCGCTGGTTGCGAAACTCGCGGCCGAGGCGCAGGCGCTGCTGCGCTAAGCAGCGCCGATCCTTTCGAAATTCAACCGCGATTTTCCGCACCTGTGGAAGACGGGCGCAGAGCCAATGGTGGCTTGACCCATCGCCGCCCGATCTCGAAAACGAATGGCCAGATACAAGGAGAAACGTCGCAATGCCCGCGTCCGCCGCCGCCGAGAAAGAAGACGCGTCCTTCCGTTTTGCGAAGGATCAGCTCAAGGCCTTCGTCGAGCGGATCGAAAAGCTCGAAGAGGAGAAAAAGGCGATTTCGGACGATATCCGCGACGTCTATGCCGAAGCCAAGGCCAACGGGTTCGACGTCAAGGCGCTCCGCCAGATCATCAAATTGCGCAAGATCGAGCCCACCGAGCGCGAAGAGCAGGAAACGATTCTCGAAACCTACATGCATGCGCTCGGCATGCTGAAGCCGTAAGCGCGCTTCGCTCGGCGAAGCCGGACGGGCGCCGAAGCAGCGGCGCACGGTCCATGTCCAAAAAGGTGAGATGATGTTGCGGTCGCTTGCGCGCGGCCGCGAGCGTTAACGCAGTCGTGTCGTGCTGTGCGGCAGGAAGGTTGCCGTCGCGAGGAACGTCACCGCGCGGCCTTCAAAGCGCACATATGACAGTTCCGATTGAGGTGAGGCGGTGAACGCCATCACGACCATGCCGGTGGGCTTCTGCAGGAGTGGCTGCAGGCTGCGGAAGTCGGGGTTGCCATAGAGCGTCGTGGTCATGAACCGCGCAACGCTCGGCGTTAGGATCATCGCTCGCATCCACGGGCCTTCGAAGTGAGGCTCGGCGCCGGTGAGCCTGTGGCTTCCCGGCGAGGCGGATACCACGAGCGTCGGGGCGCTGGATCCGCCTTTGGCGGCGATGGTGGTGTTCGGAGCGATCGCCGCCGGCCGGGCGGCCTGCGTGGCCGGCTTGGCGCGTTGCGGGGCGGGTTCGGGCGCGATGTCCTTTGCGTAGGACAGGATGGTGTGACCCGGCTTGCCTTCGCCGAAGCCAGGGGGCGCGGCGAACGGTCCGATGCTGCCGGTCGATGTGTCGGCCGGATTATCCGGGCGGCCCGACCAATAGCCGCGTGACAGGATGATGTTGTTCGGGGTCGCGGCGAGCGCCAGTGTATTCGGGATCGCGGCCGGCGGGCGCGGCGGAGAAGTTTCGGCGGACGCGGTTTGTTGCGGGGTTTCTTCCGGCTGCAGGGCCGGGCGCGCCTTGGGCAGCGGGGCAGGGGATACGAGCGAGGCCACCGGCGGCTTCGGTTGAGCTGCCGCGAGGATATTGTCGCGGGCGGCCGCGGCGATCGGTGTCGGGAAGCCGGCCGAGGCGACCTTAGTGGGCGCAGGCGCAGCGGTGGGCGCCGCTTCCGCCTCATCCTCGTCCGCTGCGGGCTTCGGCTTGATGCCGAACAACCGCGCGAGCGGATTGGCGGATGCCACGCGCGCGGTGTTGAAGCTGGACGACGACTCGCGTTTTGCGAGATCGGCTTGCGCGAGGGCGAAGCCCGCCAGCGGCTTGCCGTCGAGCGGCAAGTGCACTGTGCGGCCGTCCGGGAAAACCCGCGCGAGCTGTTCGCGGGTCATGCGCGGCCAATGCCGCACGTTGCCGACGTCCATGTGCACGAAAGGCGAGCCCGAGGTCGGATAGAAACCAACGCCCCCGCGTTGGAGCCTCAGGCCAGCTTCGCGCACCCTTTCGAGCGGCACCCCAGGGATAAAGAAGTCCATCGCCTTGCCCTGCATATGCAGCGAGTGGCGGGCGACGCCGCTCGAACGCTTGCGCAGCATTTCGTTGGTGCGCGGCGAGCGGTATGAGGAGATGATGTGAATCTTCTTGTCGAGGCCGAATTCGCGCTGCACCTCCCAGACCGCATCGAAGAGCTGCGGGTCCATGGTGGTGACGTCGTCGGTGCGCCAGTCGCGCAGGAAGTGATTGAGCTTCTTGAGGCCGTCTTCGTCATAGCGGCCGTTGCGCTTGAAGGTGACGGTAATGTCGTCGCCCCGATGCGTGTGGTACATCGAGATGGTGCGGGTGTCGCCGTTGGCGATGGCGGTGTGAAGCCCTTCGGACCCGAAAATTGTGATTGCGGCGGCCAGCGCGAGACGCTGTGTGATGCGCGTCCTGATCCCGATTCCGGCGTTGCGCGCTTTAGCGACTGGCACGTAGTGGTCCGTTGATCATTGGCACAAAGGGCGAGGTGCCGCGCCGCGCGCGGCATGGCTAACGCACTGTTACGAAGGCGGGTTAATGCGAGATTATCGTCCCCCGACGAGATGTCGCAATCGTGATAAGATTTGACTGTGGCGAAAAATGGCCACCTCCCCAAAAGGAACGCCGTCCGTCAACAGATATAGTTAACGGACGGCGCGATGTGGGGGCGGGGAACGTTAGCGGAACAGACGCCCGAAAAAGCCCTGGAACGGATCGTTGCGACCTTGGCCCTGCTGGACCATGCGGTTGCCACGCCTGTCACCGCCGGCCGCCTGGCGCGATGAGAACCAGTCCGCGAACGGGCCGGCTTCACGCTGCTGGAAGCGAAGCTGATCGGCCGGGATGCCGGTCCCGGTGGGACGGGTGGCTTGCGCCACGTCCGCCACGCGCCGCTCGTCGCTGCGCAGCACGGCGATATGGCGAGCATCGCGCCCGTATACGTCGTCGCGGAGCTGCAGCGTGCCGTTATCGTCGACCCATGCGGTCTGGTAGGTCAGGTGCACGGGCAGATGGGTTGGGAAGTTGATGTTGATCTCGGCCGGTCCATACATGGAGCGCAGCTTTTCCGCAGTGTAGCGTTCGTTCGGCATCACGACCGAAAGCAGCTTCTCGCCGTACAGCAGCGGGTTCTCGACGCGCATGCAGCCATGGCTGTAGGCGCGCTTCTCATGCGCGAACAGGTGCTTGTCTGGCGTGTCGTGCTGATAGACCAGGAACTTGTTGGGGAAGTTGAAGCGGATGCGGCCAAGCGCGTTGCGGTCGCCCGGCGGCTGATAGATGCGCACCGTGCCGTCGCGGTTCTGCTCCATGCGCAGGCCCATGCGCTCGAGCACGCCCGGGTCCTGGCGCAACGCCGGCAGATATTCGTTGGCGATGATCGACGGCGGCACGTTCCAGGTCGGATTGACGGTGATGAATTTCATCGCGCCGGACATGATCGGAGTCGCCTGGGACGGCTTGCCGACAACGACCTTGGTCTCCCAGTAAAGCGCGCGGTCCTTGTAGAGGCGCAGGCGAAATTCCGGGATGTTCAACATCACGTAGTTCTTGCCGAGATCGCGCGGCATCCAGCGCCAGCGGTCCATGTTGGCGATGATGATGTCGGTTGTGCGCTCGCGCTTCTGGGCGCCGGTCCCGTTCAGGGCCCGCAATGTCGCCGGTCCGATCACGCCATCGGCGGTGAGGCCGGCGCCTTGCTGGTACTTTTTCACCGCTTCCAGCACGTCCTGATCGTAACGGGTAGAGTCCATGTCCCCCGCAATCTTCAGGCGCTTGCGCAACAGCGGTACCCGCGGATCGTCGGCATTAAGCGTGAGCTTTCCGCCGGCTTCAGGAATGCGCACCACCTCCTCGGCGGGCTTCTCGCTGCGGCCGCGCGCTTTGGCGAGCTCGGCTTTCAGCTTTTTGTATTGCGGATGCTGCGGCTGATATGAGTCCAGCACCTGCGGGATATCGGTGGCGCCGGCGACCTTCGCGAGAATCTCCGCAGGCTCCGGTGCATCCAGTTCGAAGCCGATGTCGTTGCTGATCCGCGAGAAGTGGACGCGGCCGGTTGAAGCATGGCGCGCATATTCAAGGACTTCGCCGGCAAGGCGAAGTTCAGCCTCGACGAGCGCGTCAATGTCGCCGGCTTTGAAATTCGGAGCCGGATAATCGGCGGGATCGAGGCCGTCGGCATCGACACGCTGCAGATACGAGACGACAGCGGCGCCACGCGGCGATTGCTTGCGGTCGGCCACGAAAATCGGCTCGTAGTTGCGCTCCTTGTAGAACGCCTCGGCGGCCGTTTTCTCATTGCGTCGTGAGAAATAGCGATCGGCATTGCGGCCGGTGATGGCATCGCGCAGCCGGTCCGAGAAATCCTGGTCGGCCACGGTCGCTGCGGCCGGCGCGGCGGAAGGCGCAGCGGTTGTGGTGGGCGTTGCCGCGGCCGGGGTGGCGGCAGGGGCTGGCTGTGCCGTCGCCGGTGTCGCGTCAGCCGGAGCGGGCGCTGCAGCTGCCGGCGCAGGCTCGGACGGAGCAGGCGTTGCCGCGACAGGCGCCGGTTCGGACGGAGTTGGTGCCGCTGCGGCGGCTGCAGGTTGGGACGGAGCGACCGATTGGGGCGACGCTGGCTCGATGCCGGCGGTCGCCGACGCAGAGACCGGCTTCATCACGTCCGCGGCGGTTGGCGGGGGCGGCAGGGTTGTGTCGGGAACGGGGACGCGGCCTTCAATCCGGGCCATCTCCTCCGGGCTCACGGATTGCGCCTGCAGCGGCGTCGACAACCCAAGAACCAGCGCGATTGCCGAACTTGCCAGAATGCGGTCGAAGCGGTGGCCGCGCATCTCAATCTCCTCAGGCCAATTCCCAGTTCTGATGGGGTAACGTCTATAACAGGCATCTTAGCGGCGAGGTCCGCAAAAGACGCGAAATTTCGGCATAACGCAATCGCACTGCGGCATTTGCACCGCAGAAGGGTACTTTATTGCGGCAAATGTTACTCCGCCGCCACGTGGTCGCCGGCGCCGGTGCGTTCGCGATCCGATAGCTGGAGCGCTTCCAGCTTGCGGTAGAGGGTGGAACGGCCGATTCGCAGCCGGCGCGCGACCTCGGACATCTGACCCCGGTAATGGGCGATGGCGAATCGGATGATTTCCGCCTCGAGCTCGTCGAGCGGGCGCAGGTGCGATGCCTCGTCCAGCAAGGGCAGGCGGTCCGGAGAGAAGGGCGGTGCCGCCTCGATCACCAACGGCGGCTCGCCGCCCGGACCAGCGTCGTCCCCGGGCACCAGGGTCGCGGGACTGGCCCGCTCGACCGCCGCATCGCGTATGGCAATCTGCGGGAATTCCTCGATGCCGATTTCGTCACCCTCCGCCAGCACGACCGCGCGAAAGATCGCGTTTTCAAGCTGCCGGACGTTGCCGGGCCAGCGCGCATGCTTGAGAAGCGTCATGGCCTCGGACGAGACCGCCTTCACCGCCTTGCCCTCTTCGGCACAGAAACGCACCAGGAAGTGCCGGACAAGGTCCGGGATGTCCTCGGGCCTATCGCGGAGCGGTGGGACCGACAGTGGGAAGACATGCAGGCGGTAGAACAGGTCCTCGCGGAAGCGACCGGATTTCACGTCGGCGATCAGGTTGCGGTTCGTGGCGGAAATCACCCGCACGTCGACTCGCACGCTCCTGCGGGCGCCGACCGGCTCGACCTCGCCCTCCTGCAGGGCGCGCAGCAGCTTCACCTGGGCCGGCAGCGGCAATTCGCCAACTTCGTCAAGGAAAAGCGTGCCGCCATCGGCCTCGGCGAACTTGCCGACATGGCGCTCGGTCGCGCCGGTGAATGCGCCGCGTTCATGACCGAACAGGATCGATTCGACGAGATTGTCGGGGATCGCGCCGCAATTGACGGCGACGAAAGGCTTGCTGCGACGTTCGCCGCTGCCGTGAACGGCGCGCGCGATCAATTCCTTGCCGACGCCGGATTCGCCTTCGATCAGCACGGGAATCGTTGAGGCGGCAGCCTTTTCGGCCTGGCGCAGCACCCGTCCCATGACCGAACTGCGGGTGATGACGTCGCGGAACGTGAGCGTGCCGGCGCGGCTGCGCTTCATGCGTTGCAATTCGCCGGCCAGCGCGCTCTGCGTCAGCGCGTTCTTGATCGACACCTGCAGCCGCTCGGGGCTCGCGGGCTTGACCACGAAATCGGACGCACCGGCCCGCATCGCCGATATCACGTTGTCGATGCCGCCATGTGCGGTCTGCACGATGACCGGGATCGTGATGTCCTCGGCACGCATCCGGGACAAAACACCCATGCCATCGAGATCCGGCATCACCAGATCGAGGATGACGCAGTCGATTCGTGACGCGTCCTCGCCGGTGAGAATCCGCGCGGCCTGTTCGCCGCCCTCCGCGATGACCGGCTCGTAGCCGAACTTGCGGACCATGTTCTCGATCAGCCGGCGCTGCACCGGATCATCGTCGACGACGAGAATTCGCTCGGGCATTCCCACCCCTTAGGCCTGTGCCGTTTCGGGGCAGTGTCGTGTGCTTGGCTTAACAGCATCTTAAGTGCTGAGGCATTCGGCTCATGCCGGCCGGTGCACCCAGAAGACGTACATCGCTGCAAAGGTCTGCGGCTGGTCGGTCTCGAATTGGTGCCAGGCAGTAAGATCCTTGCGCGCAGCCGGATCTGGGAAGCGGCTTGCAAAGGCATTGCGCACCGCCTCGCTCGTTTCGAAGCCGAGGAACGTCAATCCGCTGCCCGACAGGAATTCGCCAATCTCCGGCAACGTCAGGCTGCGCTCTCGCGGGGCGAGGACAAGATCGCGGCATGTGCCGGTCGAATAGAAGTCCGCGGTCTGCAGCACGTCCCTCGCTTTTGCATCGGCCGGCAGTCGCAGGATCGCCTGCCGGCACAGGCGCACGCCCTCCGCATCGGGCTGATAATTTCCGGCGGCTGCGAATTCGCGGGCGGCCTTGGTGAAGCTGCGGCCGATATCGCTGTGCAGCGCAAGGCGCATCACGCCGCCGGGACGCAACATTGTGGTGAGCGCCTGCAACCCGGCGCGCGGATCGGGCAGGTCATGCAGCATGCCGCCGCTTTCGATCACGTCGAACCGCCAGTCGGCCGTTGGGAGACTTGCGATGTCGCTCTGCACGAATTCGACCGTGCCGCAGTTCAGGCGTGCAGCCTGGCGTCTGGCATAAGCGAGTTTGGCGAGGCCCGGATCGACGGCGACGATCTTTGCGTCGCCATAGCTTTGCGCGGCAATTATCGCCTGCAGCCCGGTGCCGCATCCGGCGATCAGCACATGAGGCGAAGCCGGCTGTTCGAGATCGGGGACGTCGCCTGTCGGCAGCCTTTCGCGGAGGATTTCGCGGATCGGCCGCGGTGTCAGGGTCGAAACCGTCTCGGTCCAGCGCGGATAGGCCGTGTCCTCGAACGGCTCTCGGTCATGGCCTGATGAGCCTTCGATTGCGACCAGCGTCCGCGTCGATTCACGCAAGGCTGCTTCCTCGATCGGTTCCAAGACTTGCTGGCGCAGAATGCCGGCAACGGGTTCGGGCCAGTCACGATCGAGGAGCCGCGCGGCATTGCTCAGCGAATGCAAGGGCCGGTACATCGCGAGCGCTGCGAGCTGAAATGGCGAGAGCGGCGCCGCATCGCGAATGGCAGTGAGCGCCGCGGCAGACAGCTGTTCGACGCGAGACGTCTCCGAGGCAAATTCATTGAAGACATAGTCGTTGATGAAGCACTGGCGCGCCAGAGCTGCGCAAACATTCAACAGGCCGGCCATCGCCTCCTGACCGTTCGTTGAGCGCTCCAGGAGATTGCCGCGCAAGGCGGTCAGAAAAAATTCGATACCGATGTCGCAATTGGGCGTCATCTCCAGATACGCCCGGAACAGCGGCTCCTCGGTGGCGGCGAATTCGATATCCGACAGGACCGGATGCTGCTGCCGCGGCGCGGCCTGCGGCCATTGTTCGGCAACCCGCGTGATGGCCGGTCCGAGAACCGGATGCGCCCGCAGCACCGAAGCGCACAGCGCCGCGATCTCGTTGGGCGACACCCATGCTTCGACGAGCGCGCGCCGCAATCGCTCGCGCAACTCCGCGCTGGGATTGAACCGGCTCACCGCGGCAAGGCAACGCACATAGGTCACCCGCGTGTCGTTGTTCTCCTGCGCCGACAGCGCCTGTTCGGCGAACGGGAAACCGTCATCGGCTCGGTTCTGCGAGAGGAGCACGGCGGCAAGTTGCACCTGCGCCACCGGGTCGCGGGGGTCGATCTCCAGCACGCGACGGAAGCATCGCTCGGCTTCATCGAGACGGTTCTGTTCGCGATGCACGAGCCCGATATTCAGGTGCGCGACGGCAAGGCTGGGCTGGATCGTCACCGCGCGCTGCCACAGCGCGAGCGCATCGTCGATGCGCGACATGCCGCGGAGCACGCGTCCGAGATTGTTCAGGATGGTGGCGTTATTCGGCTGCAAATCGTGCGCGCGCCGCAGGGCTTTTTCTGCGCTTTCGAATTCGCCGGCGCGACCGAGCGCATTGCCGAGCTCGAAATGCGCCTCGACATATTGCGGCTTCAGTTCGATCGCCTTGGAAAGCGAAGCGATCGCCTCGGTTCTGTGACCTGCGGCATTCAGCACCGATCCGAGATTGTAGTGGTAATCCGGATTGCGCGGCTCGATCGCGATCGCCTGACGCATCAGCGAGATCGCTTCGTCGCTCTTTCCGGTCTGATGCATCAGCGCGCCCAGAAGATGCAGCGCCGCCGCGTTGCGAGGCTCGACCGCCAGGACATCGCGATACATCCGCTCCGCCTCGGACCGGTGCCCGGCCTGATGGGCGCGGAACGCCGAAGCGAGGGTCGCCGCCGTCGGGCTGGCGCGAAAGCCCGCGTTTTTCTGTGCTGCGCGTCGTTCCCTGCGATTCATAAAGCGTTTTCCTTCAAGCATTCGCACAGGCGCGGGGTATGCCCCACCTGCATGGCGCGCGGAAACTACTGAAGTGCGCCGTCTATTTGAAGCGCCCGTTGATCAATCGGGGACGATCCCGCCGGTCCATGGTTGCGCAGGACGGGGGCAGTCGCGATATGATGCCAGTCCGACAACAGGTGAAATCGTCCTTTCATGGCTGAACAACATACTGCGGCGGCTGCCAAAACCCGCAAGACGGGTGCCAGGTCCTCCGGCAAATCGGAGACGTCTCCGGAACTCGGCGCGCTCCCGGAATGGAATCTGACCGATCTGTACCGTTCCATCGATGCGCCGGAATTCAAGCGCGACCTTGAGCGGGCGGAAACCGAATGCATTGCATTCGAGAAGGCCTACAAGGGGCGTCTTGAGGAGCTTGCCGCCGGCAAACATCCCGGCCAGTCGCTGGTCGAGCCGGTGCGCCGCTATGAGGCGATCGAGGATTTGCTCGGCCGTCTCCTGTCCTATGCCATGCTGGTTTATACCGGCAACACCGCCGACCCGCACATCGCGAAATTCTACGGTGACACGCAGGAACGCATTACCGCGATCTCGCTGCATCTTCTGTTCTTCGGGCTCGAACTCAATCGGATCGACGACGCGCTCATCGAACAGGCGATGGCCGATCCAGCGCTCGGCCATTACCGGCCGTGGATCGAGGATCTTCGCAAGGAGAAGCAGTATCAGCTCGAGGACCGCATCGAGCAATTGTTCCACGAGAAGTCGGTCAGCGGCTCCGCGGCCTGGAACCGGTTGTTCGACGAAACCATCGCCGGGCTGCGCTTCGAGGTGAACGGCGAGGAGCTTGCGATCGAGCCGACCCTCAGCCTGCTGCAGGATCCTCACGAGGAGAAACGAAAAGCGGCCGCCGAAGCGCTCGCGGCGACGTTCAAGGACAACGTGCGCACCTTCGCGCTGATCACCAATACGCTCGCGAAGGACAAGGAGATTTCCGACCGCTGGCGCGGCTTTGTCGACGTTGCCGATGCGCGCCACCTTTCGAACCGCGTCGAGCGCGAGGTCGTTGATGCGCTGGTATCGTCGGTGCAGGCGGCCTATCCAAAATTGTCGCACCGCTATTATGCGCTGAAGGCCAAGTGGTTCGGCAAGGAACGGCTGCCGCATTGGGACCGCAATGCGCCGCTGCCGGAAGTGAAAATGCGCACGATCGCCTGGCCGGAGGCGCGTGCAACCGTACTTGAAGCATACGGCGCTTTCTCGCCGGTGATGGCCAAGATCGCAGAGCGCTTCTTCGACGATCGCTGGATCGATGCCCCGGTTCGGCCGGGCAAGGCACCGGGCGCCTTCGCACATCCGACGGTGCCGTCTGCGCATCCTTACGTGCTGCTCAACTACCAGGGCAAACCGCGCGATGTGATGACGCTGGCGCACGAACTCGGTCACGGGGTGCATCAGGTGCTCGCCGCGCCGAACGGTCCGTTGATGGCGCCGACGCCTCTGACGCTCGCGGAGACTGCGAGCGTGTTCGGCGAGATGCTGACCTTCAAGAAGCTTCTTGCGGCGACCGACGATCCGGTTCAGCGCAAGGCCATGCTCGCCTCCAAGTGCGAGGACATGATCAACACCGTGGTGCGGCAGATCGCGTTCTATACCTTCGAGCGCCACGTTCATACCGAGCGCAAGAACGGCGAATTGACCGCGGAGCGGATCGGCGAAATCTGGATGCAGGTGCAGAACGAAAGCCTCGGACCGGCGATCGAACTCAAGCCCGGATACGAAGTGTTCTGGAGCTACATCCCGCATTTCGTCCATTCGCCGTTCTACGTCTATGCCTATGCCTTCGGCGATTGCCTCGTGAATTCGCTCTATGCGGTCTACGAGAAGGCGGATGCGGGCTTTGCCGAGCGCTATCTCGCGATGCTCGCGGCCGGCGGCACGAAGCACCATTCCGAGCTGCTCAAGCCGTTCGGCCTCGACGCCCGCGACCCGCATTTCTGGCAGGGCGGGCTTGGAGTGATCGAGCGGCTGATCGCGGAGCTGGAGGAGCTGGATCGGGCCGCCTGATGTGGTTGTATTTCGCGGGAAATAATGTTATACAAAATGTATAACAGCGGAGTTTGACCGTGAACAAGCCTGTTTCAAAGCCGGAGGAGGTGGACGTCCTTCAGGTTCGGCGTATCGGTAATTCTTTGGGCCTGATCCTGCCCAAGGAACTGCTTGCACGGCTCAACCTGCAGGAAGGCGACAAGCTGCACATCGTCGAGCAGCCGGAACGCGGCTTGAAGCTGACGCCGTATGATCCAAAGCATGCAGAGGCCATGGAGATCGCGCGGCGGTCCTTCCGCAAATATGCCGATACCTATAAGGCTCTTGCCAAGTGACTGAGCCGCGTTGGCTCGAACTGTCCATCCTCATTGATGTCCATTCCGAACAACTGGCCCTCTTCGGAGGGCCAGAAGGCGTGCGCGATGTCGCGATGCTGGAATCCGCGCTTGCGCGGCCGATTAACAAGTTTGCCTATGGCGAGACCGATCTCGCCCCGCTTGCGGCAGCTTACGCGTTTGGGATTGCGCGCAATCATCCGTTTGTCGACGGGAACAAGCGTGCCGCGTTCGCATCGCTCATCGTGTTTCTCGGCTTGAATGGGATCGAGTTCGACGTGCCACCCGAAGCAGCCACCGCGATGATCCTTTCGCTTGCAGCGGGCGAAGTGGGGGAGGAAGGCCTGACCCGCTGGATACGCGACAATTGGCCAAAATCCTGAAGCAGGCGTGCCGCTTCCGGCACGCTGCTTGCCTCGCATTCTGTGCATTCTTTTGGAGAACCTCATGCTCAAAGGCAAAGTCGCCATCGTCACAGGATCCACCTCCGGCATCGGGCTCGGCATTGCGCGAGCTCTTGCGGGCGCCGGCGCCGACATCGTCATGAATGGCTTTGGCGATACAGGCGAAATCGAGAAGCTGCGCGCCGGTATCGAAAGCGAGTTCAAGGTGCGCGCGATCTATGTCGGTGCCGACATGTCAAAGCCGGCCGAGATCGAAAAGCTGGCAAAGGAAGCCACGGCCAGGATGGGCCGCATCGACATCATCGTGAACAATGCGGGGATCCAGCACGTCGCGCCGATCCAGCATTTCCCGCCGGAAAAATGGGATGCGGTGATCGCGATCAATCTCTCGTCGGCCTTTCATCTGGTCCGCCACACCCTGCCGCAGATGCTGGAACGGAACTGGGGACGCATCATCAATATCGCGAGCGCCCACGGGCTGGTCGCGAGCGTCGACAAGGTGGCCTATGTCGCCGCCAAGCACGGGTTGGTCGGGCTGACCAAGGTGGTCGCGCTTGAAACCGCGCGGACCGGCGTCACCTGCAACGCGATCTGCCCCGGCTGGGTCCTGACGCCGCTGGTTCAGAAACAGATCGACGCGCGCGCCGAACGGGAAGGCATCCCGGTCGAGAAGGCGAAGCTCGACCTCCTTGGCGAGAAGCAACCCTCTCTCGAATTCGTCACGCCGGAACAGCTCGGCGGGCTGGCCGTATTTCTGTGTTCGCCTGCAGCCGACCAGATTCGCGGTCAGGCCATCGCGGCCGACGGCGGATGGACGGCCCAATAGCGCCGCCTGCCGCGGCGGCGCACTGGCGGGTGGCCGGGCGAATGCCTAGCTTGGACTGATGTCGGATGCAGAAGCCAACCGTTTTGCCGCCCGTGCCCGCCGCTACGCGCGCGTGGGCACGGATGTTGGCGGAGTCGCTGCACGGATAGCGGGCGCCCGCTTCTTCGGGCTCGATCTCGATCGCGGCAAGAATGCTGCGCAGCTTGCAGCAGCGCTTGGCGGGCTGAAGGGCCCGATCATGAAGGTGGCGCAGCTTCTGTCCACCATTCCCGACGCATTGCCGGCGGAATACGCCGCCGAACTGGCGAAGCTGCAAAGCGAAGCGCCGCCCATGGGTTGGGCTTTCGTGAAGCGGCGCATGACGGCCGAGCTCGGCGCCGATTGGCAGTCGAAATTCGCAGAATTTGAACATCACCCGGCGGCGGCCGCCTCGCTCGGTCAGGTACACAAGGCGCGTGCCCATGGCGGCACTCAGCTGGCCTGCAAACTGCAATATCCCGACATGCAATCGGCCGTGGAGGCCGATCTGAAGCAGCTCAATCTCCTGTTCGCGCTGCACCGCCGGATGGAGCCTGCGATCGATACCAGCGAGATCAACCAGGAGATCGGCGCGCGCATCCGTGAAGAGCTGGATTATGAACGCGAAGCGCGGCACGTCGCCCTGTACCGCGAGATGCTTGGCGGCTCGGACCTGATCCGGGTGCCGCGGGTCTGGCCGGAGCTTTCGACGAAGCGCCTCCTGACCCTCGACTGGCTCGAAGGCCGCCGCATGCTCAGCTTCAAGGACGCGCCGCTCGAGCAGCGCAACCGGCTGGCGCAGGCGATGTTCACCGCGTGGTGGTTTCCGTTCAGCCGATTCGGCGTGATCCATGGCGACCCGCATCTCGGCAATTACACGGTGTTCGAGACGGATGACGCGCCCGGCGGGATCAACCTGCTTGACTATGGCTGCATCCGGATTTTTCCGCCGCGCTTCGTCGGCGGGGTTGTCGACCTCTATCACGGGCTGCGCGATCGGGATGACGCGTTGGTGGTCCATGCCTACGAGACCTGGGGCTTCCGCAATCTCACGCGCGAACTGATCGACATCCTGAACATCTGGGCCCGGTTCATCTACGGGCCGCTGCTTGACGACCGGGTCCGCACCATCGCCGACGGCGTGAAGCCCTCCGAATATGGCCGCCGCGAAGCCTTCCGCGTCCATCAGGCGCTGAAGGAGAAGGGGCCGGTCAGGGTGCCACGCGAATTCGTGTTCATGGACCGCGCGGCGATCGGGCTGGGCGGGGTGTTTCTGCACCTCAATGCCGAACTCAATTTCTACCGCCTGTTCAACGAGGCGATCGAGAATTTCTCGCTGCCCGAGGTCGCGGCGCGGCAGGCTGCCGCACTCGACGAGGCCGGCTTGCCGCACCCGGAGGCTTGAGCCGCCGGGGAGGGGCTTCGCGGGCGTCCCAACCGTTGCTCCGCCCGCCCAATTGCGGTACCGAAAGGGCGAATTCTGGCTCTTACGGGGACTGCAATGGCTGACCACAGCGAGGTGGCCTACACCACCGCCGACGGCAACGATTACAAGGAGCACGAGCAGACCTATCTGCTGTTTCTTGCGCTGGCGAAATGGGGCGTCATCATCGTCGCGGCGATCTTGATCCTGATGGCCTATTTCCTGGTCCATTAGATCGCGGCCGGGGGGCTCATGAAAATCGCGGTCGCCGCGGAGTCTGATAAGGCAGAACCGCGTGTTGCGGGCACGCCGGAAACCGTCAAGAAGCTGATCGGGCTCGGCGCCGAGGTCTCGGTCGAGCCCGGCGCCGGCATTCATTCGGGGATTCCCGACAGCGAATATGCCGCAGCCGGCGCGACCGTCACCAAGGACGCGGTCAGGAACGCGGACGTGGTCCTGCGCGTGCGCCGGCCGCGGGCCGACGAGCTGATCGACTATCCGCAGGGCGCGATACTCATCGCGCTGATGGACCCTTACGGCAACGAAACCGCCCTCAACGCGCTGGCGAATGCCAGGGTCACCGCTTTCGCCATGGAATTGATGCCGCGGATCACCCGCGCCCAATCGATGGACGTCCTGTCGAGCCAGGCCAATCTCGCCGGCTATCGCGCCGTGATCGATGCGGCGGCCGAATATGGCCGGGCGCTGCCGATGATGATGACGCCGGCCGGTACGGTGCCGGCGGCCAAGGCATTCATCATGGGCGTCGGCGTTGCCGGCTTGCAGGCGATCGCCACCGCGCGGCGGCTCGGCGCCGTGGTGACCGCGACGGACGTGCGTCCTGCGGTGAAGGAGCAGGTGCAGAGCCTTGGCGCGAAATTCATCGCCGTCGAGGACGAGGAATTCAAGCAGGCCGAGACCGCCGGCGGCTATGCCAAGGAAATGTCGAAGGAGTATCAGGCGAAGCAGGCCGCGCTCATCGCCGATCACATCAAGAAGCAGGACATCGTCATCACTACGGCGCTCATTCCCGGGCGGCCGGCGCCGAAGCTTGTCACCGAGGAGATGGTGGCGTCGATGCGACCGGGGTCGGTCATCGTCGATCTTGCGGTCGAACGCGGTGGCAATGTCGAGGGGGCAAAGCCCGGTGCGGTGGTCGAGATCAATGGCGTGAAGATCGTCGGCCACCTCAACATGCCCGGCCGGCTCGCGGCGTCGGCTTCGGCGCTCTATGCCAAGAATCTCCTGACCTTCCTCGAAAGCCTGATCGACAAGAAGGAAAAGAAAATTGCGATCAACTGGGACGACGAGATCGTCAAGGGCACGCTGCTGACGCGCGACGGCAAGGTCGTGCATCCGAATTTCCAGCCGAAGGCCTGAGGGGCGTAACGCATGGACCACGTCGATCCCTTTGTCTTCCAGTTCTCGATTTTCGTGATGGCGGTGTTCGTCGGCTATTACGTGGTGTGGTCGGTGACCCCCGCCCTGCACACGCCGCTGATGTCGGTAACGAACGCGATCTCCTCGGTCATCGTCGTCGGCGCGCTGCTCGCGGTCGGCGTGCCGATCATGGAATCCGGTACGACCGTGGCGCGGATCCTCGGCTTCGTCGCGCTGGTCTTCGCCTCGATCAACATCTTCGGCGGCTTCCTGGTCACGCAGCGCATGCTGGCGATGTACCAGAAGAAGGAAAAGAAGTGACGACGTCATGCTGACCAACATGAAAAATGACGTCGTCATGGCCGGGCTTGACCCGGCCATCCACCCGGTATCGCACGACATCTTTTCGATGGATGCGCGGGTCGGGCCCGCGCATGACGGAGCTGGGCGATGACTCCGAACCTTGTCGCGCTCTGCTATCTGATCGCCGGCGTCCTGTTCATTCTGGCGCTGCGCGGGCTGTCGTCCCCGGAAACCAGCCGGCAGGGCAACCTGTTCGGCATGGTCGGCATGACGATCGCCATTCTGACCACGCTCGCCGCGCACCCGCCGGCGGGCGGCGTCGCCTGGCTCCTCGTGATCCTCGGTATTGCGATCGGCGGCGGCATTGGCGCGGTGATCGCGCGCCGCGTGCCGATGACGGCGATGCCGGAACTGGTGGCCGCGTTCCATTCGCTGGTCGGCATGGCCGCGGTCCTCGTCGCCGCGGGCGCGCTCTACGCGCCGGCCGCCTTCGGCATCGGCTCTGTCGGCGCCATCAAGGGCGCGAGCCTTGTCGAGATGTCGCTCGGCACCGCGATCGGCGCCATCACCTTCACCGGATCGGTGATCGCCTTCGCCAAGCTGTCGGGACGCATGAGCGGCGCGCCGATCATGCTGCCGGCGCGGCACGCCATCAATATCGCGCTCGCCATCGCGATCCTGATCCTGATCGTCTGGCTGGCGCGCAGCGAAAGCCATGCCGCGTTCTGGCTGCTGGTGATCGCGTCCTTCGCGTTCGGCGTGCTGATCATCATCCCGATCGGCGGCGCCGACATGCCGGTCGTGATCTCGATGCTCAATTCCTATTCGGGATGGGCCGCGGCCGGCATCGGCTTCACGCTCGGCAATTCCGCGCTCATTATCACCGGCGCACTGGTTGGCTCCTCGGGTGCGATCCTGTCCTACATCATGTGCAAGGGCATGAATCGCAGCTTCATCTCGGTTATCCTCGGCGGTTTCGGCGGCGAGGTGGCCGGACCGGGCGGCGGCGGCGAGCAGAAGCCGGTGAAGCTCGGGTCGGCCGAAGACGCCGCCTACATCATGAAGAATGCCAGCAAGGTCATCATCGTGCCGGGCTATGGCATGGCGGTGGCACAGGCGCAGCATGCGCTTCGCGAAATGGCCGATGCCCTGAAGAAGGAAGGCGTTGAGGTCAAATACGCGATCCATCCGGTCGCCGGCCGCATGCCGGGCCACATGAACGTGCTGCTGGCCGAAGCCAATGTTCCCTATGACGAAGTCTTCGAGCTCGAGGACATCAATTCGGAATTCCCGCAGGCCGACGTCGTCTACGTGATCGGCGCCAACGACGTCACCAATCCGGCCGCGGAAGACGATCCATCCTCGCCGATTTACGGCATGCCGGTGCTGCAGGTGTGGAAAGCCGGCACCGTGATGTTCAACAAGCGCTCGCTCGCCTCCGGCTATGCCGGCATCGACAACCCGCTGTTCTACCGCGACAACACGATGATGCTGCTCGGCGACGCCAAGAAGATGACCGAGAGCATCGTCAAGGCGATGTAGCGCACGGCGTTGTCTCTTACTCTTCCAGCTTGCGAAGGTCTGTCCACTTAGCCCTCCCCCCGCGAAGCGGTGGGGAGGGTCAATCGACTGAGCCATAAGCGCGTTCACGCACGTCTTCAACGCGCTGTGGCGAAGGAGATCGGGGTGGGGGGCTTTCGCGCCAAGCACGCTCTCCGTTACGGTCACAAAATTCCCCCCACCCGGCTCGCTATCGCTCGCCACCCTCCCCACCATTCGCTTCGCTCACGGGGGAGGGAAAGAAGGCAAGCGCCGCCGGCCCTGTTGTTTGGTCCGGCGCGGGCACGCCGCAATTGCGGAAGGGTGAGGGGAATGATGCGCCGAAAGACGCAGGGCATTCCTGGTGTGCCGCACGCCATTTCTGACGCGCGGCCGCCTCACGGCGCATCATTGCGGCGTTTCATCTGCATGGGGCCGCGCTTTGCACGACGCGCCTCCCGACATGCGGGAAGCGCCGGTCAGCCGGCTCCCGGCAGGGATCCCTAGTGACCCCGGGCGGTGCCCCCATGCAGCCCGGGAGCGCGGCCGACGAAACCGCGCGCGCAGGCGCCGCACCCCGCTCCATCAATCGGCGTCACCGGTTGACGCCCCTCGTTGAGCGAGGTGGACCCGTAATATGCTTTTATTCCTATCATGTCAAGCGTGAGGTTTGACCGTCGAATAGGTGGGACTTCAATCGATGGTCAGAAAACCTTCGCAAGCCCGCTTGACGCAGCGTTTCGCGCGGCTCGGTCGAACTTTCGCGACGACAATGCATCAAGAGTCCGAGGATGCGGTGGTCACCGCAAAAGCGGGAAACCCATATTGTTGAAGCGGTGGTTATGGGTCCCCGCCTTCGCGGGGACGACGACAATATCTACCTCGCAACGATCGGCTGCGCTTCCAGCACCGGCTGTTTCACCGGCACGCCGGTGAACGGTGAGCCTTCCTCGAACCAGGATTGCGGCGCCGGGTGGCCCCACAGCGTCTGGCGCTGCTTGTCATGCAGCGTCCAGCGATAGGGCTCGAAATCCGGATCGACCGTCAGATAGTCCGACGTGAACAGCTCGACGCGGTGGCCATCCGGATCGCGGATATAGAGGAAGAACGCATTCGAGATGCCGTGCCGGCCCGGGCCGCGCTCCATGTTGTCGAGATAGCCCGACGAGGCCATCACGTCGCAGATATGCAGGATGTCGAGCGCACTCGCGGTCCACACGCCGATATGATGCAGGCGCGGACCGGCGCCGTTGGTGAAGGCGAGGTCATGGACATTGCCCTTGCGATGCATCCACACCGCCCAGAGCTGCGGGTTTGGTCCCTCGGTCTCGGTATATTCGGTCAGACGGAAGCCGAGTTCGGTATAGAAATCGTAGGAGGCCTGCACGTCCGGGGTGAAGCAATTCAGATGGTCGATGCGCTGGATGCGCGCGCCCTTGTACTCGGCATATTTGCGCAGCATGCACTCGGCCTGATCCATCCGGAAATAGAAGTCGAGCGGCATGCCGTGGATGTCGCAGGTGCGCAGCGTGCGGCCCTGATGTTCGATCTCCGGAAACGAGGTCGGAAAGCCCTTATGCGCGAACCAGAAGGCGGCGCGGTCGAGATCCTCTTCGCTCGCCACCTTGTAGCCGAGCGCCGGAATCGTGGCGTCGTTCTGCTTGCGCAGCACGATGGAGTGGTGATTGCGCTCCTCGACTGCGCGCAGGAAGATCGCGTTCTTGTCTTCCGCGGTCACGAGATAGCCCAGGCAATCGACATAGAAGGCGCGTGATCGGGCGAGGTCGCGCACGCCGAATTCGACATGGCTGGCGCGGATGATGTTGAAGGGCGGCGTGAAATTCGGCTTGCGGATGGGCATTGTTCTTGCGTTCTCCCTCGCGTCCCGGATGCGACGCAGCGCGTTAGCGGTGCGCCGCTGAACCGGGACCCATTTGTTCTATCGCGTCGTAGGTCCCGGCTTTGCAGCGCATCACTTCGTGCTGCGCTGCGTCCGGGACACGGGACCTAAGCTCCAATCTTCGGAATCTTGTGGTTGTCGAGTGCGATCGCGATGTTCTTCGTCTCCATGTAGAAGTCGAAGGAATAGTCGCCGCCGTCGCGGCCGATGCCGGACGACTTCACCCCGCCGAACGGCGTCGGCAGGTGGCGCACATTCTCCGAATTCACCCAGATCATGCCGGCTTCCAGCGCCTGCGCCATGCGATGCGCGCGGCCGACATCCTTGGTCCAGAGATAGCCGGCAAGGCCGTAGCGGACGTCGTTGGCAAGGGCGACCGCTTCCTTCTCGTCGGCAAAGGGGATCATGGTGAGCACCGGGCCAAAAATCTCTTCCTGCGCGATCTTCATGTCGTTGCGGGCATGAAGATAAAGCGTCGGCTCGACGAAATTGCCTTGTCCGCCATTCGCCCGGCCGCCACCGACCGCAATCGTGGCGCCGGCCTCGCGCGCGGCATTGACATAGCTCAACACCTTGTCGACGTGGCGCGGATGGATCAGCGGGCCGATCTCGGTCGCGGGATCGAGCGGATGGCCGATCCTGATCTTCTTCACGCGCTCGGCGGCGCGCTTTGCGAATTCGTCGTAGATCGACGCGTCAACCAGCGCGCGGCTGGACGACGTGCAGCGTTCGCCGTTCAGCGAGTAGATCATGAACAGGCAGGCATCGAGCGCGCGATCGATATCGGCATCGCCGAACACGATCACCGGATTCTTGCCGCCGAGTTCGAAATGCACCCGCTTCAGCGTCGCCGCGCCCTGCCGCATGATGGCGGAGCCGGTCGCGCTCTCGCCGACAAAGCCGATCGCCTTGATGTCGGGATGCTCGGTCAGCGCCTTGCCGGCTTCCTCGCCCATGCCGTGCACGACATTGAGCACGCCGGCGGGCAATCCCGCCTCGAGGCAGATCTCCGCGAGAAGCTGCGCGGTGAGCGGCGACCATTCCGCCGGCTTGTGGACGACGGTGCAGCCTGCCGCGAGCGCCGGCGCGATCTTCCAGGTCGACAGCATGAACGGTGTATTCCAGGGCGTGATGACGCCCACGGGCCCGATCGGCTGGCGGATGGTGTAGTTCAGATGCGTGTCGGTCGGCAGCGACAGCCCGTCATTCGCCGACGGCGCGCGATCCGCATAGAAGCGGAAATTCTCGGCGCCGCGCAACGCCGCCTTCGACATGTAGCGGATCGGTTGTCCCGTATCCATGCACTCGACGTAGGCGATCTCGTCGGCGCGCGCGACGATGGCATCGGCGATCTTGTGCAGGATCGCGCGGCGTTTTTCGCCGGAGGTGTGGGCCCAGTTGGTGCGGAAGGCTTTCATCGCCGCCTTTGCCGCGCGATCGATCTCGGCGGCGCCGCCGCGTGCGACCTTCGCGATGGTCGCGTTGTCGACGGGCGAGGCGGTCTCGAAGGTCTCGCCGCTCCCGGTATCCGGCTTGCCGTCGATCAGATGCGGCACGGTCCCGCTGCGGAAGCGCGCGAGGTGCTTTTCGGCAAGGGCGATGGTGTCGGTCAATGTCGTCGTCATCGGGCGTATCCGTGCACAGTGTGACTTCCTCCCCCCTTGCGGGGGAGGGTTGGGGAGGGGTCAATCGGATTGGAAAAGACCCCACCCGAATGCCCGCGCCAAAGACGCGCTTATGGCGCCGGCAATCGACCTCCCCCTTTCAGGGGGAGGTAAAGAAAGCGCGCTATGCTGCCTTTTCGCTCTTGCGCAGCGTGTCGCGTCGCAATGTGAGCTGGGTGATCTCGTGCATTTCGAGGGCAAGCTGCATCGGGTGTTTCTTCAGCGTTGCATCCAGCGATTTCTCGGCCGCGGCCATCAGCATGTCGGCGACTTTCTGGTAGGCCTCTTTCGGCCGGCCTTCGCGCATGCGCACGATGATATGGACGAAGGCGTTCTCCGGGTTGCGATCGGCGACGCAATAATGTTCCCGGCGCATGGCGCGGGTGCGGATGCCTTCGAGCGGGGCATGTCCGGAATCGATCATGGCCTGATGCAGCGCGTTCAGGAGGCCCTGCACATCCATCGAATTATCGAGATTGGCCGAATATTCCACCATCACGTGCGGCATGACATCCTCCTTGTCGCCGGCGCCCTTGATCTTGCCGGTCCTTTCCGTGTCGTCTCAGGGCCGTTGACGGGCCCCGGCGGAGACAATTAACATGTTAATCATTTCGCCCGGCGTCGCGTCAAGCCGGTTGTCTCTGCAAACAAGAGCGTTTATCGCCGCTGAAAGTCCGATTTGGGAGGTCCTGCCATGCCGTTGCCGCTGGAGCGTATCAAAGGCTCGATCCCGCCGCTCCTTACTCCGTTCAGGAATGGCGAGGTCGATTACGACGCCTACGCGAAGCTCGTGGAGATGCAGATCCGCGACGGATCGCACGGCATTCTCGTCAACGGGACGACCTCGGAGCCGGCGTCGCTGACCACCGAGGAGCGCAATCGCCTGGTCACGCTCGCGGTCGAGGTGGCGAAGGGGCGCGTGCCCATCGTCGCCGCCACCGGTTCGCAGGCGATCTGGGAGACGCGCATCCTCACCGAACATGCGGCGAAGGCCGGCGCCGACGCGCTGCTGATCGTCACGCCCTATTACACGCGGCCGCCGCAGCGCGGCATGATCGCGTATTATCTCGAGGTGATGAAGGGCATCGACCTGCCGTGGATGATCTATCACATCCCCGGACGCGCCGCGATCGACATCAAGATCGACACCGTGAAGGAGCTGCGCGACAAGTCGCCGAATTTCGTCGGCATGAAGCACGCCTCGCTCGATCTCGACTTCGTCACCGAATGCCTCGCGGCGGCCGGCCATGATTTCAAGATCTTCGTCGGCCTCGAAGAGCTGTCGTTCCCGATGATGGCGATCGGCGCGTGCGGTCTGATGAACGCGGTCGGAAACCTGCGCCCGCGCGTCCTGTCGGATCTGTGCGAGGCGGTGTGGCGCGGCGATCTGAAAACCGCGCAGGATCTGCATCACCAGCTGCACGGTCTCAACAAGGCGATCTTCTACGACACCAATCCGATCCCGATCAAATACATGGCGAAGCGGCTCGGCATCATCGATCGCAACGAACACCGCCTGCCGATGGTGCCGGCGACGCCCGAACTTGAAAAGCGGCTCGATGGTGTCTTGGCACGCGCCGGCCTGTTGCGAAGCGAGGCGGCGGAACAACGGAAGCCGTTCTGCGCGTGCGGGACGGACTTGAGAAAAACAGAGAGAGCGGGATCGGAATGAAACTCGTCAGCTACAAACTGGGGGGCACGCCGGGCTGGGGTGTCGTCGTCGATGACCGGGTCATCGATATGCGCCAGCGCCTGCCGCGCTACCACACGCTGCTCGACGTGCTGCGCGCCAGCGCCATGGACGAGGTGCGTGAGGCCATCGTGGATGTCAGGCCGGATTACCGGCTCGACGAACTCGAATTGCTGCCGCCGGTCGTCGCGCCCGAAAAAATCCTCTGCATCGGCGTGAATTACGCGAACCGAAATGATGAATACAAGGACAACTCGGACCTGCCGAAGAATCCGAGCATGTTCTTCCGCACGCCGGGCTCCTTCGTCGGTCACGGCGCGCCGCTGATCCGTCCGCCGGAATCTCCGCAGCTCGATTACGAGGGCGAGATCGTTCTCATCATCGGTACGGAATGCCACCGCATCGCGGCGGAGGACGCGCCCCGTTACATTGCCGGCTATACGCTCTGCAACGAGGGTACGATCCGCGACTGGGTGCGGCACGCGAAATTCAACGTCACCCAGGGCAAGAATTTCGATCGCTCCGGTTCGATCGGTCCATGGATGGTGACCGCCGACGAGATCGAATACGGCAAGCCGATGCATCTCGTGACCAAGGTCAATGGCGAGGTGCGCCAGGACGACACCACCGCCAACCTGATCTTCGATTTCGGCTATCTGCTCTCCTACATCACCATCTTCACCACGCTGAAGCCCGGCGACATGATCGTGACCGGCACGCCGACCGGCGCGGGCGCGCGGTTCGATCCGCCGAAATGGCTGAAGCCCGGCGATGTTGTGGAAGTCACGGTCCCCGAAATCGGCACCCTGGTGAATGGAGTCGAGGACGGCTTATGAATGCGCGCATGCGGCCGTTCCAGCGTTCGTTGCCGATGCAGCTGATGCTGGCGCGGGAAGCGGTGATGCAGCGCTTTCGTCCGCATCTGAACGCGCATGGTCTGACCGACCAGCAATGGCGCATCGTCCGCGCTCTGAACGAGGTGGAGACGATGGACATCGCAGCGCTTGGCCGCGCCTGCTGCCTTCACACCGCGTCGCTGTCGCGCAGTCTGCCCAATCTCGAAGCCGCCGGGCTGATCTCGCGCCGGGCCAACAAGCAGGATCAGCGGCGCGTCAGCGTCTCGTTGACGGCAAAGGGGCGCCACCTGTTCGAAGCCGTTGCGCCGCAATCCGAGGCGATCTACGCGCAGCTGGCGCAGGATATCGGTCCGGCCCGGCTCGAACAGGTCTATGCGCTGCTCGATGAAGTGATCGGCCGCCTTGAAAAGCCGCGGCCGGCCGCGAAGTCGGCTGCCGCGCGGTCGCGCAACGCGGTGCGGCGCGCCAAGGCGAGTTAGGTCTTCCTCCCCGCCGTTTCGCGAGGAGGAAAACGACATACTTTAATTCACACCAGAAGAGGCGCGAGCATCGGATCATGGGTGAGTTCAGCAACAAGGTGATTGTCGTCACCGGCGGCAGTCGGGGTATCGGGCGCGGCATCGCTGAGGCGTTCGCGCGCGAGGGCGCGCAAACTGTGATCGCGGCGACCTCGGAACGCAATCTCGCCGCGGCTGCCGAAGCGATCGCCGCGACGGGCGGGCCGAAGCCGGTCACCGCCGTGCTGGATCTGCGCAAGCTCGAGGATTGCCAGAAGCTGCATGCGCTGGTGAAGAAGGGTCTCGGCCGCTGCGACGTGCTGGTCAACAATGCAGGCGCAACGCGCGCCGGCAATTTCCTCGAATTGACCGACGAGCTTTGGCAGGACGGATTCGCGCTGAAATTCTTCGGCTGCGTGCGGCTGTCTCGGCTATTCTGGCCAATGCTGAAGG
>Ga0180222_1001235_pt1 | contig 28219 bp, 32 predicted proteins | sample eDN5th37CKraftOP_FD_151336 | JGI IMG/M metagenome (GOLD analysis project Ga0180222, IMG submission 151336) | Enriched Organic Plus compost microbial communities from Emeryville, California, USA - eDNA 5th pass 37_C Kraft OP (version 2) (version 2) ...
ACCTGTCAGCAATTCGACATGTCGATACTCGTTAGACATAAGCCTATACCCAAGCCTGTGCTTGAGCCTTTCTGCTTATGCCGACTGTCCGGTCGAAATGGGGGGCAGTTCAGGGGGTAGGTCTAAACTGTCACCGATCGGTGTCTGAGACCCGTGCGCCAGGACAACACACGTATCCGCAATTCAATAAAAGGGGCGGGATAGTTCAAAGTTTACGAGACTTCCTGAGTTTCGAGAACGCTTCCTCGGCCTTTTTAAATCCGGCGGAGAGCCTTTCGCTATTGATGGTGAAATCAGTACCGCACCCAGGACAAATGACCTTGTCGTTGGATTTAAGCCAAGCGATGGTCTGCTCAATCTGGCTTCCGCATTTAGGGCAAGTCACTCCGATTATCTGTTTTTCAAACATGAGACGCCTCCCGCTGGCAGTTCAACACAGTGAGAGCGTCTGTTTCAATAGCTAACCAAAGGGTTGCTGTTTCATGAGCCTCGACAATTTTTGTTTTTCTTACGCTTTATGATTGCCGTCTTGTCGGGCGGGTCTGGAACCGGACGCCGATTATTCTGAGAATGCCCCGCCCCCTTTTTCTCAATTGCAGATGGATGCATGAACTGGGCTGACGGGTACGCAACTGAAAGAGGAACGGTTTAAAGATACCCCCGCCCAGATGCGCAACAGAGCGTAACAAAACGTCAATTGAGGAAAGCGCTCTATTAACTAAATTCGTTCTCGGCGGCCCAAGCATCCGCCAAGCTGCGCATTGTGTTGAACTGGGCGCAGACTGGGAGACGCACCGCCGTAATGCGTCTCCCCCTTTATATATAAATGCTAATCCACATCGACAGGTATAGAATGCCACTTGCAATTAGTTAAAATTAAGCCCCAGGGTTGTGTTTGAGGAGCGCACAATGCCTTTCAGGTCTGCTGAATATCAGGGTACATTTGATCCGACCGAACTGGAACTTTTACAGCAGGCCTACAGTCGATGCTGCGAGCTTCTCGACAGGTGTCCTTCCACACATGAGGACAAGGATCGTTTGGCCCGGATTGTGATGAGAGCTTTTGAAGGATGCGGTCATGACCCAGAATTGACAGCAATGCGTGTGGCTAAGCTTTTCGATTAACCAATTTCGCTTGAAAACCGTCCATGCTTCTCTGGGACAGATAATGGATGCATTAATAATAAATCCCGCGTTAGTCCGGGGCTTTCTTATATTTCTGTGTCCGCTATTTCAGTGAGAGTGCAGGCCAACTTCTGACGTGACTGGTGGCCTGCACAGCCCCGATAACCCTCGTTGCCGGGGTTTCCCTAACTAGATTGATGCGCTATATCTACCTGACGCGCAGGAAGATCAACCAGTCGCACTGTGCGTAAAGCCTCGGATTGGGTCCCTCCTATGTCCGGGGCTTTTTTTAACGCTTTATACTTGTTCCACGAATGCGACAAAGTTCACGATGCCGTGGCTGGTCAGCCCATCGGGGTCACGCATCGTCATGGTCTGCCGGTGCGAAATCGAGACCAGCCGATTGTCAGGCAGTTCAATTTCGGCACTGAGGACAGCCCGCCTGACCAGATCACCAACCTGACGACATTCCGGGAAGCCAGGCTTTCGCGACCATACGTCTAGCTGCATGGTGATCTCGAAGCCGGTGATGCACTCCGCATCATCGCTCAATTCATCGAAGGAGCCGAATGAGACATACGGGAACTCGGACCCCTCCGGCACGGTGTCATATACCCGGCCATTGATAACTGCCGACAACGCCGGATCGGATTTGAGACGGTCATACAGAGCCTTTTGAAGCTCAAGGGACGGTGATGTCATGCCGCCACCTCGCTGACCGCCTTAGCCTGCTCGTAGCGCTCCTTCAGCCACGCCGGGTAGCGTTCTGGCCCGTTCGGGTCGATCTGCTTGCCTATCTGATCTTCAGGCCACCTATGAGCGATCCACGATTGCGTATGTCCCTGCTGAATAGCGGACATCTGAATAAATCCGCCAGCCATGTAGTGACGATTATCGCCCTCGCGTTCGTCCTCACCTTTGACAAAGGCGCTATCGGCGCGGCAGGCGCAAACCAGCCGCATGAGAATGTCAGCTGTCTCTTCGTTCGGCAGTGGCGGCACTAGGTCAAACTCGTGCATCGTATCTGGCAGATGGTTGCACCACGTCGCAGCGGGCAATGGTGCGCGCACGAACGGCTCTAATTTCATAGAGCGCCCATTACCCAAATGCACACTTGGCTTTTCGTAACTGACCACGCGGTACGCCTCATATGCCTGCCGTGCATCAGACCATCCACCGATGACGCATGAGACTTCGCTAATCGGGCCTCGGTGCCATTCACCCCAGATGTCGGTGAAAAGCTTCCGATGAACGGTCTCGCAGAAGCCTGCTATTCCGTCCACAAGATCGTCAAAGCTGTTGATCTGCTGGTTGACTTCCCACCGCAAGGCAACGGCAAACGCGCCTGCGCCAGTCGCGCCGATGAAGCAGTCATATTCCGGTAGCAGGATGACCTTGGAGACGAAGCCGGACACCTCGCCAGTCTCGTAGGTGTAGCAAACGCCGTCTGATGCAACGAGAATGCCATCCGTACCAACTGATATAGCTAACGCGCTCATGCCTGCCCTCCTATTGCCAGCACACATTCGGCCCCAGCTTCACCGCCCGGCACATAACCGCCTGTCGCGAAGTGGTCCAAAGACATGCCGTTGTTGATCGCTTCCAGAATGCCCCGGTTCTGTTTCGTCGCCTTGGCGTTCACAACGAACTCGCCATTGGAGAGCTTTGCAAAGATGCTGTCAGAGGTCGATGAACCGGGACCGCGCACGTGACCGCCGCCCGCCAGTCGTAAACCGGACCATGGGTCGGAACTGCCTCCACCGAATATGCTGCTGAAGATACTGCCTAACCCGCCACTGCCACCGCCGCCGTTGAACAGTGCATCCAGGCCTGAGTTAAGGAAGCGGTCAGCCAGTCGGCCCAGAGCATCAGACAGAACGTCGGAAGCTTTTGCGCCACTGAGCAGGCCAGAAACCAGCGTACCGGCGAATTCACGGCCAGCATCGTTCACTTCCTGAATAGCGGCCTGCTGCTTGTCGAAAGCCTCGGTTGCCTTGTAGTTTGCTTCTACAAGCTGCTCGATCTGGGCCTTTTCCGCAGCCGTCGCCGCCGCCCCTGCATGGCGAAGAGCGGTCATCTTTTCCTTTTCCAGCGCCGATTTGCCTACCAGAGAGGCTTCGAACTCAAGGTCTTTGATCAGATCGGTGACGGCCTTGCGTTCACGCTCAGCGGCCTTGGCTGCTGCGTCACGTGCACGGTCATCGGCGCTCTTCTTTGAACCGCCCTTGTTCGGCTCTTTGGGCGGGATAAACGGCTGGAAGGTCGGCTTCAGGGCCTTATTCGCCTGCGCCTCGGCTTCTGTCCGCTGGCTTAGAATAGCAATGATCTTGTCTTCTTCAGCGTTTAACTGGTCGAAGCGCTGTTCAAGCTCTTGTATCTGCCCTGACAAGATGCCCGGAGACCCGCCGCCGGATTTCACGAGCGCGTCACGTTCGGCCTTAGCCGCGTTAATCTCAGCCACCAGCGAGTTCTTTTCGCCCATGATGGCCGTTTGACGGTTCTGGAGTGTTGACCGCTGTTGCCGCTCCAGGTCCCGAAACTTATCAATGAATTCGATCAGGCTCTCGGTAGCTGAAACGATAGCCCCCTTCAGGGTAGCTCCTACGGTTGTGCTGATCTGATTGAACTTCTTATCGATTTCTGCGGCCTTATCGATCCACTCCTGATCAAAAATGATACCCATCTTGTCGGCTTCCGCTATGGTCGCGGAAATCCCTGCGCGGCCCTGCTCAATAAGCCTCACAAAGACCTCGCCGCCTTGTCCTCCAAGTAACTCGTCAAATAGGCGAATACCCGCCGCCGTGTCCTTCAATTGTCGGGTGCGCTCGATCAATTCGAGCATGAACGTTGAGGGGTCTTTCAGCCGTTCTTTCACTTCCTGCGGCGACATGCCAAGGCGCTGAAAGCTCTCTGCTGCTGATCCCTTGCCGGTCTGCACATACTCGTCAGCCCTCAGGGATAACTCCTTAAACGCATCTGTCAGAGCGTCTACCGAGATCAAGTTCTGATCGGCAACGTATCGCCAGCGCTGAAAATCTTCTACGTTGAGACCGGCGGTTTTAGCTTCCTTTCCCAATTCAGAAAACGACTTGGTTACGGCCATGACGCTCGACGCGAGACCGGCGATACCACCGGCAGCAACGCCCGCGAGCAAGCCCTTCCCGAAAGAAGCGACCAATCCCTGCATCTTGGAGAAGCCACGACTAAGCGAGCTTTCCATATTCTTCGCGGCGCGGTTGGTGCGGCTCTCCATGCCGCCCATCTGGCTGTCCAGCTTCTGCGCAAACTTCGCCATCTGCTTTTCGGCCTGGCTAACACGCATTTCCATGCGCGCATACAATGCGGGTTCATTGGCCATTGTTGAAATCCTTGATTGCCTTGTTCATGGCGCGGCTACGGCGGCTCACGAATTTCTTCTTGAACAGGCGATAAGCGGGCCAGAAAAACGGATTGGCTGCCATCTCCTGAGTGCCGAACTCCTGTGCCAGTGCATAATCGAATGTGGCGCTCTGGCCGTCCTTGACGGGGCGCGTAGTAGCTTCTCCACCAGCGCGAACAACCTGACCGCCGGTTTCGGTCTCGTAATGACGAATGCTCGGTTTCAGATGAACGCCGTCTTTCGGATCGACCGGGGCCATGCTGCGCGATACGCGCACCCATTCATCGGCGTTCTGCTCAATTGCCCGATTGGTCTCCTTGCGGACCTTTTCAGGCAATCGAAGCATACGCCGCTTAAACTCTCCGCTTAGATACCAGCCCTTAGCCATGAGCTTCACCCTGCGTTTCAGTGTCATCGAAATGCGCATCTTCGGGTGGAAGGCCGAATAGGCTGGCATAGAGCACCATGGAGGCCAGGACCGCATATGTGCCAACGCCGTTCGCCTTGACTGCATCGTCAATGATGGTGGGCTGCTTGTCCTGCCGCTTCAGCAATCCAGAATTGTTGAATAGCTGCCACTGCATGGCGTCCATGCCCTCGGCGGGCTGCTTGCGGACGGCGAAATTCAAAACGTTGGTAACATCATCCACTCGCCAACCGTTGTGCATCAGCCGCTGAAGCGTCGGAAAGGCTGGGCCGTGGTCCAGTTCGAAATATGGCAATGCATGGCGCTGGATACCGATATTGACCTGTCGGCCATTGATCTTTGCGTTAACTGTTAACGCCTTCGCGGTTTCGGTGTTCATGTTAACTCTCCGAATAAAAAAGGAGGGCCGCCGCCATCGTGGCACGGTCAGAAGCCCGGATTTTCAGGATCAAGCGAGCGGAGGGTTTTTCGGTCATTTTGCCGTTTCGCTTAACAATTCGACCTGGAGGAAAAAAATTATGCGAATGCCTTCCGGGCGGGTACGCGCTGACGGTCCATTCCTGTGACAAAATGGCCCCCCCGGTCATCGATAGGCCCTCATCTGATGGTCGAGGCGCTGCTTTTCGCCGTCATGGCAAGTCTTGCAGAGACATTGCAGGTTCGTCTCATCCCAGAACTTAGTCTCACTGCCGCCATGTGGTTCGCGGTGATCGCAAACGAGCTTGGACGTGTCAGGCTCAAGCAGTCCGCACATCTGACAGGTGAAGAGGTCGCGAGTGAAAATCTTCATGCGAAGCTTCTGCCACCGAGCGATGCGATACCACCGACGCCATGGCTCTACCTTCACGCGGTGCGCGTCTCGGCTCTTCTGGCTACCAGGTGTAGGACCAAGGCGGGGCTTCATCGTAGAGATCAGAGGCTTGATCAGCTTGAGTTTAGGTCTGGCCATCAGAAGGTCATCCCTTCAGAATTGCGCTTGACGACTTTGAAGATTGTCCGCTGCTCTGCCTTGGTAGGTTCGCGCCCCATGAACTCGGTGGCACAGGCATAGCCTCGCAGGAATAGCTCGACCTCATACCGGGCGCGGCTACCGAACTCTTCTTCCACGCTCTGGAGCTTATCCAACGCATCCATGCCGAATAGCTCTTCAATCGGCTTGTCGAATGAGGTGTCCTTCTCTTCCTTTATTACAGTCATGATGCGCTCTTTCCGGTCTTTGCCTCTACCGACGCGATGCGTTCCGAAAGCTGGTCCAGTTCCTTTTGGATGTCGTCAAACGACCGATCGATGTATCCCTTCATTGCTTCGAAGCCCTGATCAAAGGCTTCTTGGAGAGAAACGGGCTTATCGTCGGCATAATCTGTAGCCGACTTTCGTATGGCTCTCTCAATCGCTGAGACCATTTGTTTTTCGAAGTCATCGCCTGTCATCACGCGTCACGTCCTTTCTTAACCATGAGCATCCAGCCGTCGCATGTGCTGGGTTCCTCGGTTTCCTTGAGGGAGCGCAGAGCGATCCATGCGCAGCCGTTGAATGTCACCACGTCGCCCTTGGAATAGTCTTGCGCTCGCTGATAAACGCCTCGGTACTTGATGCCGCCTTCTTCCAGGGCATCCAGTCGCTTTTTGACTGCGCTGAATGCATCCATGACTTCGGCTAGAGCTTCATAGAAAACGCCAGTTTGGACGGGTGACTTCAAAAGCTCCGGTGACGCGTTCTTGATTAGGTCTCGCAGGCTCATGTCCGGTCCTCCGCGATTTCGTGAATGATGCCGTTTTGAAGGCACCATTCGATAGATGAGGGGATTTCGTCGGATGCGATGTTCTGGATCGTGGAAACGTCTATGCCGGTGCGCTGCGCGATTAGAGCGAACATGTCCGCGTCAATCGCCCTGAACTGATCAGCCTGACGCTGGAAATCACCGGCCTTCCACGATGTGACCGAGTATTCCCCACTTCGCGACTGATGAATGAGGAATGAGGCCGTCCGGCTGGCGATACGCTGATCGGCTGCCAGTGCGATCAACAGGCCACCGCTTTCACAGCTACCGACGATATGGGCCGTCTTGCGTTCGGCGGGATGGTCGCGAAGCTGCTTGTGTAGCAACATCGCGGGAAAGCATTCGCCTCCGGGGCAGTCGATAATCAGATCGATCGAATGGGCTGCCGGAGCAGATGCAAGCTTCTCAACCGTGTCGCAGAACATCAGTTCGTCAATCGGTCCCTTGATGTCGATCTCGATATGACGGACGTAATCGCCCTTGGCGCGGTGACGCTCGGCAAGCTTCAGATTGCGCTGCTTCACGGCCTCGGTCGGCTCCAGGCTAATGCCATCATCTGAGAACATGCTGAAGATCATCGGCACCAACTCCGGGCAAGTTTCAGGGAGTTGTCGATAAGGCCGCGCTGTCCCTTGCTGCCGTTGATTGCTGGGTGATCGGGCGAGAGACCGGCCCGCAGAGCTTCACGATGGAAATCTTCGCCAGCTTTCAGAAGGGTATCCAGTGTCTCCACCGCTTCGAGAACGGCAGCGGCATATTCCTGATAAACCGGCTGGAGTTGCTGGTTGGCCGTGTGGACGTATTGGCGATGGAGGCTTTGGAGGGTGCCGCTTGTCTCGGTATCCTGATTGACCAGCTCGGCCAGATTATCCGCCGCATCATCAATCTGTACCTGACTGGGAATTGACCGAACCGTAACACCGGCCTCGGCATTGCTGCGGCTCAACCGCATATCGGAAAGCTCACGCGCTGCTAGCGCTCTGGCGTTCCGGGTTGCCTCATAGGCCTGTCCCGCTTCGACAAGCTGGCGGGGCTTCTCTGGAAGGCGAAGAGCGCGGGTGAAGTATGCCGCGCCCTTCTGATCTTTGGTGTTTCGGGTCATGTTGGGTGCCTTGTTTGCCATTGCTGACAAACATATCACCCCGCATCGTCACGACCCGTCACGCGTGACATAATCCCGGAAGGCGACTTCTAGAGCCTCCTTGACCCGCTCAGGATCATCATCGTCCCATTCCTTCAGATGTCCGGTCTCGATGAGGAAATCTCTGACGGCCTCACCCGGAAGCGCGAGAGGGAATATCACATCCCCACGGCGTTGACGGGCGCGGCAATCACGCTGACGCTCTGCTGCCGTCCTGGGGCGTTCGCTGCTGGTTCTCCTGATCAATTTGCCCTCGCTTGGATAAGAACGCTCTCTGCGGCGGCAAGGGTCGCTTCAAGCACGGTCAAGCCAAACCGCCGACGAAGCGCCGGAATGATCGGGTGCGGCCTGTCGCGTTCCGGCGTCGTCGCCAACCAGCGGGCCGCTTCAAGGACGCGGGGATTTTGATGTGTCATTCCATACCCTCCGATGCAAACTTGATGTTCGCTATGGCATCGTCCAGCTTGGATGCGATCATGGAGATGAGGCGAGCCATCTCTTTCTGTTTCGCTTCGCTTAACTTCTGATCTTCAAGCGCTCCGCCCGCAATGATGGCTATGGCCTTGGCGTCTTGCAGCCAACAATCAGCCTGATTGAGCGCTATCAATCCGTGTGACGGTAATTTCGGCATAGTGATGCAGGGGGCGTCTTGGTCGGTCATGCGGCACCTCCGATTATCTTGCTGGCGATCCATTCCGATTTCTTCTCTGCCGGATTAATCGGATCACCTTCCAGACGATCCAGGGCGCGCCATGCGTCCGAGTTTGTTTCGAAAGGGCCTGCGACGATGGAAGCGCCGTTCATGACGCAATAACCACCGTCTGGATGCTTATTCACAATCATGCGCGTTTCCTTTCTTCGAGGCGGGCGACCTTGCCGTCGCCCTGCTTGTTCGGAATGCCGTAGATCACCTCCATCGCGGCCTTACGGATTAGACGCGGCATGGCATCGATCACGTTCGACGGCTTCGCATCGGCCCATGTGAAAAGGTCAAGCTGCGTCATGCGGCACCTCCTGTTGCACACATCGCCATTTTTTGAAGCTCCAACTGAACGGCGCTGGCGAACCGATCTACTTGCTCCTCTATCGTCGCATGGTCAAAACCCAACACCTGAAGGCGGGCATAAATCCGGTTGCATTCAGTTCGGAAATATTTGTTGGCACGTTCACCATCACGACGCTCAAGCTGTCTTGCCGTCTCACGGATAAGGCGATGTTCTCGATCCAGAGGGAAAGGGATGATCGAGACAATGTTCACATTAGGTTCTTGCATCATGCCGCCCTCCGAGATTTTGCATCTTCTTTCCCATGAGGCGCTGCCTCTTGGAGCTCCGCTGGGGGATAATCCCCCAGACCCGTCATCAATCCCGCTGCGCGGTCTTGACGGATACATATTTCGGCTTTTGAGACAGAAGTGTCGCCAATCCCGTTTAATACTACTTTCGACTTTTGTGTCTCACGCCGCTGCCTGTACCACGTCGCTCTGGACACTCCGGCTTCGACCCACGGCTTTTGATGCGTGATGGTCAGCGCCTCGTGGGACTTTCTATTTTTGCACCCACGAGCTTCTCTGTTCTTGGCCTGCCGGTCCCTGTCTTGTTGGCGTTTGCGTTCCTTCGCCATTTTTTTGCGCTCCGACTTTGAAACGTCACATGCGCCAATCGTGTTCAATCCAATGGTTGTTCGTTCTGTCAACGTGACATTGAGAAGGCCTGCCACACCATCGGATTTCATCATCTTGCGGCGATTGAAAGCTTCCAAGATGAAAGAGTGTATTTCCGCAGCCGTTGCCCATGGTGCCCACTTTCGGCTCCATGCGGTTATATCCTCGGATGCCTTCGAAAGTGCCGCTGCTCGCACGTAATTCAGGCACGTCTCACGATCATCTGTGTCTTCAGGATCAGGGATCATCGCGCCGTGCCTGTGGCGAATTAGCTTTTCGATTTCGCGCAACCGCAACAATTCGATGGAGAAAGTCCAGTCCGACCGCCGTGCGCGTTTACGCGACGGCTTTTCTTTCCAAATCACCTTGCCGAGTAGGACCTTTTCGGCTCCGTCTCTGCTCTCGATTTTCCGCAGCCGCAAGCTCATGCTGCGTCCTTATGATCGCGGAGGGAGATACGGTTGTCGATCCACGCTTGAACCTCATCGGATACAAAAGCTTTTCGAATGCCGTCATCGCTTAGAGAGACTGGCTTAGGGAATGCACCTTCCTTCACCTTCTTCCACAGCGTGGAACGGGAGAAAGAAGTAATAGAACATACTTCACGAATGCTGATTAACGTCTTGATGCTATTTACAGACTTGCTCATGACTTCACCGTTCTGGCAATCGATTAACTGCCTTCCAATATAGCGTAAAAGGGGCATGATCCCTACGTTGCAACCCGTTTTAAGGGGCGCTATCCACACTAATCACGTGCTATTTTGTTCACTTTGGGTTCACTTATCGTTCCAAATAGGCTATTCGCCCATTTTTCCAGCGCTTCCCGCTTCTCTGGCTCATACGTTGCGCGGTTATAGACGCCCGCGACACCGGACCTGAAACCGCTGATATGGTTCAGACAGGCTTCGACAATGTGCGGCATGACACCAAGATTGGACATTCCAGTCGCAACAGTGCGGCGTATGTCGTGAGGCGTCCATCGCTCGCCAGTGACTTGAAGTTTCAGCCTAACCGCCTGCGCGATGGCATTGCTCTCAATCGGATTATCCACGCGGCTGAATAGGGCAGGGTCTTCCCCGTCCTTATCAGTGTCCGCTATGGCTTTGGAAAGGATCGCCAGCGCCTGTTCGGATAGAGGGACAACATGCGTGTTTCCGTTCTTCGTGCGGCTGCCTGGGATCGTCCATTTCTTCCCATCAAGATCAACTTCGCTGCGCTTGATGCCGCAGACTTCGCCGGAGCGTTGCCCGGTCAGGAATAGCAACTGGATGATGCTCACCGTATGCGGGCTGAGAGCGGCGTCAGGAAGCGCCTTTAGGATTGCCTTGATCTCTTCACCGGAAAGCACTCGGTCGCGTCTGACGGGCTTCGCTCGCGGCTTGATGCCCGATGCAGGCGAGGCTTCGATATAGTCGCCATCGACTGCCCAATTGAACATCTTGCGGATGACCGCCAGTAAGTTATTCGATTGCGCCCCTTTGCCCGCCTCGGCCTTGGCCTCTACGATATCCAGAATATCGCGCTTCTTGACCGCCTCGGCTTTCATGCGCCCAATTTCAGGATAGACATCAGCCTTGAGAAGTTGCTCGTCCTGCTTCCACGTCTTCTTATTCCGCTGGGCGTACTTCTCGATATAAAGCGCGCCTAACTCCTCGACCGTCATAGCGCCCCGCCTAGCGCGTTTGTGCTCGGCAGGGTCTTCACCTTCTGAAACGCCGCTCATGGCCTTCAGTGCCTTCGCACGGGCGTTTTCCAAGTCCATCGCTGGATACCGGCCAAGCTTCAAGCGCTGCTTGGTGCCGTCGCTGTCTCGGGTATAAAGGAGGTTCCACGTCTTGGTGCCAGTCGGGGCCACGCGCAAGGTTAGGCCTTGAACAAGCGTATCGTGATAATCCGTCCGTACATCGACTTTTACTGTGTCGATGAAGCGAGTGGTGAGACGCACCTTAGCCATATTGAACCTACTGATGAAAATCTTCTGATTTCCATTTGGGTACCGTATGGGTACGGAAATGTCAAAACTCGCTGTTACGCCATTGGACACTATAGAACAGAAATCCCCATGTTTTACGGGTATTTGCGATGTTTCATAGTGTTCATGATGTTCTAAACTGTATGAGCGGAAGCCACTTTTAATCAGTAGGTCCAGGGTTCGAATCCCTGCGCGCTCACCAAAATCAATAACTTAGCCCCATTCTAAACATCCTGATTTTACAGTGGGACGAGTTTTTTACGTATATGTTCCTTTGATGATCTTTAAGCGTGCCCATCAACTGGCTGGTCGGGGCGGCAATCCGGCACGGGTGCGCATTTTTTCCAGAAGGCTGGCAGCAATCGGCTCATAATTTTCATCGAAATGATGACCGCCAGGCAGTTTCATGACTTCCATGCCCTTCAGTTCGGCAGCAGTGCAGGCGGTATCCTCTTCTTCCTGGCCATAGACACAAACCACCCGGTCAAGGGGGATTGTCGAGATAGCCGGAATGACGTCCTTGTCCCCATCCATTCCCAGCCATCCTTCAATGGAAACCTGAAATGTGGTCGTCGTTTCAACCCCGAGAAGACCGATCATTTTCGTCCGGTCCTGTATGGCCGCAGGCAGATATTTCCAGGCGAACGGAAATGTATCCGCGCCAAATGAATAGCCTAGAACGGCAACCGGTAGTTTATTCGTGGGGTCCGCTTTTTTGATCATTGCCGTCGTATCATTGGCGATTTCCTCTGGTGTGCGCTCTGACCAGAAATAACGCAGAGAATCCACACCGATCACGTGGACACCGTGCGCCTGCAGCCACTCGCCAATGGATTTGTCGAGGTCGCGCCAGCCGCCGTCTCCCGAATAGAAGACCGCAACCAACTCGGCATTTCCGTCCTTGGCGGGAAGGTCGACGATGGGGAGGGCTTCGTTCTTGGCATCCTGATCCGCCATGGCAACGACATTGTCGACAGCCATTTTCAGACGTGCCGGAAATGCAGGAGCAGATTGAAGTATGGCGAAATTTTCCTGTCGGGCTGTAACGGGATTGTTGACCGGCGATCCGGCTGGTCCAATCACAAGGGCAGGGGCCGGAATTGCCACATTGAACCCGTAGGTGAAGCCTCCATCGGGGGCTTTGGTTGCCGCGGCTTTCTCCGTGCATGAAGGCAGGCGGGTCTTGGCCGGAACCGGATCAAGCGCAACGGCGCCCGCAATCGTCGCATCGGGCGAATCCGAGGCCGCCGCATAAGCAACGGTCGCGCCTTGTCCAATACCTGTCAGGACGGGGTGAAAATAGACACCGAGATCCAGCCCACGCAAGGCTTCCTTGGCGATGGCTTCGAAATCGGAGTCCAGATAGTTGCACTCTCCGTCCTCCTTGTCGAGCGCAGCGCGCCAAGGGCCAAGCTCAACCGGCAGAACGATCATATTCCGCGCAAGCATGGCATCCATGAATTGTTTTTCCCGGTCACCTATGCCGCCATCATCGCTGAGCAGGATAGCAAGACCGACCGGGTCGTTCTCCGGCATATAGACGGGGATATTGGATAGCCTTTCGGCACTGGCGTGAATAACCGGTTCGTCAGAATCGATCACCTTTGTCCAGAGCCGTGCGATTTTACCAGTGTGCATTGTGCCGTATACAATCGCTGCTGCCACCAGCGCCAACCCGAGCACAATAGAAAGAACGCGTCTTTTCGTCATTTGCGGATGAACTCCAGTGGGCTGCCATTGATAAGGGTTGTGGCATCGAGAAGGGCGCGCGGCGTTTCAAGACCACCCGGACAGACCATATAATGCGGGGTCCAGACAGGATCGAATTTTTCCTTGAAGGCTTTCAGTCCGCCGAAGTGATAGAGATCAGCGCCGCGTTTGTAGATGAAGGAGCCAAAGCGGTTCCAGCGGGAAGCCAGCCTACTGCCGCTCAGACCGGAAAGCGGGGCAGCACCCAGGTTGAACCACTTGTAGCCTTCTTCCTTGCCGGCCATCAGCAATTTCGCGAAAAGCGCGTCCATCAGGAGCTTGTGGACATTCGGCATGTAGCGCATGAGGTCAACGGTAATTTCATTTTTATTCGCGCCGCGCCATATATTGGCAAAAGCCACGATTTCTCCGTCGCGTTTCAGCACTGCGACGTCAAAACGTTTCATATATTCTTCATCGAAATATCCCAGCGAGAACCCTTTTTCGCTACCCGACTTGAACTCCAGCCAGGCATCCGAAATCTCCCGCAGGCGTGGAATGAGCGGAGGCACATCAGCTGCCGGGATTATTTCAAATGTCAATCCGTCCTTGTCGATCTTTCGGTCGGCATAGCGGAACGGTTGGCGACGCGGTCCTTCCAGCGAGAACTCGGTAAGATCAACGCGGGCGACCTCGCCTAATTTGAGGGCGACAAGGCCCATATCCAGAAAGAGGGGCAGGCTTTGCGGACCAACACCGTAAAATACGGTGCGTAGCGCGAGCTTGTCTGCCAGCCCACGAAAAGACCATGCAAGCTCCTTGCCGGTCTGTTCGTTGCCAACGGGTTCGCCAAGCGCGATCAGGCTCCCGCCAGACTGCGCATACATGATGAAGGAACTCTCGTCCGGAGCAAGCAGAAACTGCTTGTCGCCGAGCAGTGCCAGAGCAGCATCGGTATGCGGGCACTGGGCAACGAGAGCAGGCACAGCATGGGGGATCGAATAATCCACCTTCCGCCTGCGATGTCCGTTCCGGTTGATGATTGAGTAAAGGCCGACCGCAGCGACCACGGCAAAGACAAGCACGGTTGCTCGCAGAAACCGCGGTGCATTGGCGTTCCAGGCGAAATCCCACCAGAGAGTGTTGGAATACTCCACGTGGCGATAGACGAAAAATCCGAGCCATGTGGAAACAAGCACCGTTGTGCCGACGGTGGTGATCCAGTTCCAGCTCAGGTCAAACGGTCCGGAAATGGGGCGGCGATAGAACGAATCCCGGAAGCCCCACAGCGTGAAAGCGAAAAGGCAGAGGGTGATGGCTTCTTCCCAGTCGAGACCCTTCGCCAGTGAGAAGGCTGCTCCGCAGAGAAGCAAAATCTGCGCGGCCACCCATGCACGTGCAAGCCTTTTCGAGAGGCCGCGAGCCACGATAAGCAGGGCCACACCGACGAGACTGGCGGCGAGGTGAGACATTTCCATGAAAGATTCAGGAACGATATCGGAGAGCACTTCAACGCGATAGCGAAGGTCCGGCGTGGCCCCTGAAACGAGAAGCATGATCCCGCCCAGAAAGATGATGCTGGCTGACAGGCCAGGGATGAGCGGCTCGACCAGGCGTTTGGCGAAGCGTGCCTGTTTGCCGAGCATATGGCGCCGGCGCATGACCTCCCATATGAGAATGCCCGCGGTCGCCACCACAAGCGGCATAATCGTATAGATAAGCCGGTAGGCGAGAAGCGCCGCAATCGCATCCGGTTTTCCGCCAAGGCCGAGACCCGCAATGATTGTCGCTTCGAAGGCGCCGAGGCCGCCGGGCGCATGGCTGGCAATGCCCAGCACGATGGCGACGACATAGACGAGTGAGAAAACGGCGAAGCTTGGCACAGCATCGGCGGGCATGAGGACATAGAGCGTAGCCGCAGCAGCGCCTACATCCACAAGCCCGGCAAATATCTGGATCAGCGCTCCCTTTGAGTTGGGTAGGCGCAGGCTGAATGAACCGATGGTGAAGGCGCGTTGTCCATGTGAAAGCCAGTAGATCAGCCAGCCGATGCCCCCCAGAATGGCGATACCGGCAACGATATCAATGCGGGAATCGATTGCGGAAAGCCATGGAACATCCCGTGGATCGATGAGAAGCGCAGCGCCGACCATTATGATGAGCGCGAACCAGATCGCGAACCACGATGTTCCGACAATTTTGCCAATGTCGGCAAGGCTTACACCTTCCGCTGCGTAGATGCGATAACGCAGGGCGCCGCCGGTCAGCAGCGAAAAGCCGAGCGCGTTGGAGATTGCATAGCCAGCAGCGCCCGCAATAGCTGCGATGCGGCGCGGAATCTGGTTGGGCGCAATCGTATCGACGGCCACGACATCATAGAGCGCGACAGCAGCGTAACTCAGGGCTGTGAAAAACACTGCCAACCAAAGCGTGGCCCACGGCATATTATGCAGCGCGGCGAGCGTTTCTTTGCGAGATGTATGCTGGAGGAGGTTCTCGAGCACATAAACCGCAAGCAAGGCAATGGCGATGCCGGCGATCGGGAACAGGAAATGTTGGTAGCGCGCGAACCAGCCATGATGTCTCGTTGACGTTTCGGACGGGATGGGACGCACTTCGTCATCATCAATAAGGCTCATAGGAACATCGTCCGGTTGGAGCAACATATATAAATTGCGCAATGATCTCGATTTAGGGCGAACTTGTGGTCGAGCGAGATGCCGCATTGAAAATATTCAAAGTAGAGCAGAAGTTGGTCTATACAAGCCTGCGGTTCGGCCACGCCGCACGTGATTTGATGAATGGAAAGAGGTCCTGGTGCTCGATATTTCATACATGACCGCAGCCGGAGCCGGCGCGTTGTCGTTTCTGTCACCCTGTGTCCTGCCGCTTGTGCCGCCCTATCTGTGCTACATGGCGGGCGTGAGCGTCGAAGATTTCCGCGCGGAGAAGACGACTGCCGTTGCGGCGGCACCTTCGGCGCGTCGTTCGCTGGCATTCGCGGCAATTTGCTTCGTTCTCGGTTTCACGACGGTTTTTGTTGCGCTTGGCGCGGGTGCCTCGTCCATTGGCGCCTTCCTGCGCGCCTGGCAGCAGGAAATTGCAATTATTGCGGGCGTGGTCATCATATTGATGGGACTGAATTTCCTTGGCGTTCTGCGCCTGTCGTTCTTGTCCCGCGAAGCTCGTTTTCAGGCGCGCAACGCTCCGGCATCGCCACTTGGAGCATATATTATGGGGCTGGCTTTTGCCTTCGGCTGGACACCGTGCATCGGGCCTGTTCTCGGACCGATCCTGACGCTTGCTGGAGGCAGCAGCACGGTCGGTGAGGGCGCGCTTTTGCTGGCGACCTATTCGCTGGGGCTCGGCATCCCATTTTTGATCGCCGCTCTTTTTTCCGGCGCATTCATGCGTTTTCTTTCGCGTTTCCGGGTGCATCTCGGCAAGGTGGAAAAGGTGATGGGCGCGCTTCTGGTTGCGGCGGGCATCCTGTTTCTGACCGGTGGGATGCAATCCTTCTCGTTCTGGCTGCTTGAGAATTTCCCAGCGCTCGGGCGGCTGGGGTAAAGGTTAGCGGTAGCCTGTAAGTTTTCATAGACGCTTTGATGCTATGAGCGAAGATCATCTCAATTTTCTGGACGATAACATGACAGACCGTACCTGCCTTTCCATCGTGCTTGCTGCTGGCGAGGGCACGCGCATGAAATCCAGTCTTCCGAAAGTGCTGCATCAGGTGGCAGGGTTGCCGCTGGTCTCGCACGTGGTGAAGGCTGTTCAGGGTACCGGCAAAAGCGATGTTGCGCTGGTCGTGGGGCGTGGCGCCGACGAAGTGCGCGCGGCGGTGGAGAAGAATGCAGGGCCCGTCTTGGCCTTTGAGCAGAAGGAACGTCTCGGTACAGCACATGCGGTTCTAGCCGCACGCGAGGCAATCGAACGCGGTTATGACGATCTGCTCATCGTGTTTGGTGATACGCCGCTGATCGAGGCACAATCTTTGCAAAAGGCCCGGCAGCGGCTGGCCGCAGGCGCTGATGTTGTCGTTATCGGTTTCCGCCCGGATAATCCGCACGGCTATGGCCGTCTGATCGAAGAGGGCGACAAACTGGTCGCCATCGTTGAGGAAAAAGAAGCAAGCGAAGCGCAGAAGCAGATCGGTTTCTGCAATGGCGGGCTGATGGCTGTTCGCGGCCAACACGTTCTGGCGCTTCTGGATGCCGTCGATAATAATAACGCCAAGGGCGAATATTACCTCACCGACATAGTTGCCATCGCCCACGGCAGGGGCATGAATGTGACGGCCATCGAAGTGCCGGTCGATAATGTCATCGGCATCAACAACCGTGTCGAACTGGCTGAAGCCGAAGCCATCTGGCAGCAGCGCAAGCGCCGCCAGATGATGCTGGCAGGCGTGACGCTTGTTGCGCCTGAAACAGTGTTTTTCTCCCACGACACGCTGATCGAGGCCGATGTTATTGTTGAGCCGAACGTCTTCTTCGGTCCTCACGTGCATGTTGCGTCGGGAGCGTTGATCCATTCTTTCTCGCATCTGGAAGGTGCGAAAGTCGGTCCCAAGGCAGAGATCGGGCCATTTGCGCGTCTGCGTCCGGGCGCAAATCTGGCCGAAAAGACCAAGGTCGGCAATTTCTGCGAGGTCAAGAATGCCACCGTGCATAAAGGCGCGAAAATCAATCACCTGACCTATATCGGCGATGCGATAGTCGGCGCATCAAGCAATATCGGCGCTGGCACGATCACCTGCAATTACGATGGCTACAACAAGTACGAGACGGTGATCGGCGAAAATGCGTTCATCGGGTCGAACAGTTCGCTGGTTGCGCCGGTGGAAATCGGCGACAATGCCTATATCGCATCGGGCAGCACGATCACGGACAATGTCCCCGCAGATGCGCTGGCCTTCGGCCGTGCCCGGCAGGAAACGAAGGAAGGTCGGGGGAAAACCCTGCGGGAGAAATATGCCGCCATCAAAGCGGCTAAAACCGCGGCGAAATAAATCATCCAACAGTTTGGAGCATTTCCAGCAAAAGTGTGAAACGGTTTTGCGTTAGGAAATGCGGCAGAAACAGACAGTTAGAGCGGTTCCAACGATTCCGTAAAAGCAAGAACCGCTCTAAACGAGCGGCAATCCATTGGGTTGCCGTTCTGCATTAGAATCTTTAAACCGCGAAACATTACGTCTCAACGTCGGATCTGGAGCAGCCTATGTGTGGAATTATCGGCATTATCGGAAATAACGAAGTCGCTCCGCTTCTCGTGGATGCACTGAAGCGGCTTGAATATCGCGGCTACGATTCTGCCGGTATCGCCACCTTGCAGAACGGCAAGCTCGATCGCCGCCGCGCCGAAGGCAAGCTGATCAATCTGGAAAAGCGACTGGCTGGAGAACCGCTTCCCGGTGTCATCGGTATCGGCCATACCCGCTGGGCGACGCATGGCAAGCCTGTGGAGCGCAATGCCCATCCGCACATTACCGAGCGCCTTGCGGTCGTTCATAACGGCATCATCGAGAATTTTGCCGAGCTTCGCGCCATGCTTGAAGCGGAAGGCTACAAGTTCCAGACCGAAACCGACACCGAAGCTGTCGCGCATCTGGTGACCCGCGAACTGGCAAAGGGCAAGTCTCCGGTAGAGGCTGTCCGCGACAGCCTGCCGATGCTGCACGGCGCTTTCGCGCTTGCCTTCTTGTTCGAGGGCGACGAAGAGCTTTTGATCGGTGCGCGCCAGGGACCGCCGCTTGCCGTTGGTTATGGCGAAGGTGAAATGTTCCTCGGTTCAGATGCCATCGCCCTTTCGCCTTTCACGGATACCATCGCCTATCTCGAGGATGGCGATTGGGCCGTTCTGACGCGCAAGGGTGTGACCGTTTATGACGAGAACAACAACGAAGTTGAGCGCCCGATCCAAAAGACGCAGACGGCTAATATGCTCGTCTCCAAGGGCAATCACCGTCACTTCATGCAGAAGGAGATGTTCGAGCAGCCGGAAGTGATCTCTCACACGCTTGCGAACTATCTCGACTTCACGACGGGTAAGGTGCGCCAGGAAGCAATCGGCATCGATTTCAGCAAGATCGACCGCCTGACGATTTCTGCCTGCGGCACAGCCTATTATGCTGCATCTGTCGGCAAATACTGGTTTGAGCAGATTGCGCGCCTGCCGGTGGATAGCGATATCGCTTCCGAATTCCGCTATCGCGAAATGCCGCTGTCGAAGGATTCGCTGGCAATGTTCGTGTCACAGTCCGGTGAAACGGCTGATACACTGGCATCGCTGCGCTACTGCAAATCGCAAGGGTTGAAAATCGCTGCCGTCGTCAACGTGACGGGATCGACCATTGCGCGTGAATCCGATGCCATTTTTCCGACGCTCGCAGGGCCGGAGATCGGTGTTGCGTCCACCAAGGCTTTCACCTGTCAGCTCTCGGCCATGGCCTCATTGGCGATTGCCGCAGCCAAGGCGCGCGGCGCAATCGATGACAAACGGGAACAGGAACTGGTGCGTCAACTTTCCGAGGCGCCGCGTTTCATCAATCAGGTTCTGAAGCTCGAAGACCAGATCGCGGCAGTCTGTCATGAGTTGGCCAAGGTCAATCACGTGCTTTATCTCGGTCGCGGTACGTCCTTCCCGCTTGCCATGGAAGGTGCGCTGAAGCTCAAGGAAATTTCCTATATCCACGCCGAAGGTTACGCTGCCGGTGAGTTGAAGCACGGCCCGATTGCGCTGATCGATGAAACGATGCCGGTAATCGTCATTGCGCCATCTGATCGTCTCTATGAGAAGACCGTTTCCAACATGCAGGAAGTCACGGCACGCGGCGGTCGCATCATTCTCATCACCGACAAAAAAGGCGCAGAAGCCGCCAGCATCGACACGATGGCAACCATCGTTCTGCCGGATGTACCGGAATTGATCACGCCGCTCGTCTATGCATTGCCGATCCAGATGCTGGCCTATCATACCGCCATTCTGATGGGCACTGACGTTGACCAGCCGCGCAATCTCGCGAAGTCGGTCACCGTCGAATAAATTCAACTCACTAAAGGGAAAACTTTATAAGTTGATAGAAATGGCGGCGGAGTACCGCCATTTTGCTATCCTGCCCGCAAGAGCCTGATCGCTTCATCTCGCCCAAAGAGATAGAGCAATATCCGCAGCGCTTGTCCGCGTTCGGATTCCAGGTCTAGATCGCTCGTCAGAATATAGCGTGCGTCTTTGCGGGCGATTTCCAGAAGATCGCCATGCGCTTCGATGGAAGCCAGACGGAAACCCGGCGTTCCCGATTGCCGCGTGCCAAGCAGTTCACCTTCGCCACGCAGTTTCAAGTCTTCCTCGGCGATGCGAAAACCGTCTTCCGTCTCACGCATCACTTTCAGCCGGGCTTGCGCGATTTCACCCAGCGGCCCCTTGTAAAGCAGCAGGCAGGTTGAAGGTTTGTCGCCGCGGCCTACACGCCCGCGTAGCTGGTGCAATTGCGACAGGCCGAAGCGTTCGGCATGTTCAATGACGATGATCGTGGCGTCGGGCACATCCACGCCGACTTCGATCACTGTGGTGGCAACCAGAACACGGGTTTCACCTTGCTTGAACGCCCGCATGGCCTCGTCTTTTTCAGCACCGTTCATGCGGCCATGGATAAGGCCGATGCGGTCTCCAAAAACGGGTTTGAGGCTTTCAAAGCGCTCTTCGGCGGATGTCAGTTCAACGACTTCGGATTCTTCCACCAACGGGCAGATCCAGTAGACTTTCTGCCCTTCTCCAACAGCCTTTCGGATGCGCTCGACAAGTTCGTCCATGCGCTCCATCGGCACGATAACCGTTGTGATGGACTGGCGACCCGCGGGTTTTTCGGTCAATTTCGACACATCCATGTCCCCAAAGGCGGTGAGGACGAGGGTGCGCGGAATGGGCGTCGCCGTCATGACCAGCATATCCGGTGCCGAACCCTTGGCCGTTAGCATCAGGCGCTGATGCACGCCGAAACGATGCTGTTCATCAATGATGACCAGAACGAGGTCGCGGTACTCGACCTTTTCCTGAAATAGCGCGTGTGTGCCGATGACGATATCGATCTCACCGCCTTTCAATCCTTCCAGCACGGCATTCCGGTCGCGTCCTTTTTCACGACCGGTCAGGAGTGCTGCCTTCAATCCCGCTTTCTCCGCAAGCGGCGCGATGGTCGCAAAATGCTGGCGGGCCAGAACTTCTGTTGGCGCCATCAGTGCAGATTGGCCACCGGATTCAGCGGCGTGGGCCATGGAAAGCAACCCCACCACCGTCTTGCCAGAGCCGACATCGCCTTGCAAAAGCCGCAACATGCGCTCCGGCGATTTGAGGTCTGTGATGATTTCGCGAACGGCCTGATCCTGCCCTTTGGTCAAGCGATAGGGCAAGTGACGCATGATTTCAGCGACGATGCGTCCTGTTCCTTGCAAAGGGCGACCGGAAAGACGTCGCGTCTTGGCGCGAACAAGGGCGAGCGCCAATTGTCCGGCGAGAAACTCGTCATAAGCGAGCCTGCGTCGCGAAACACTTTCAAGCGCGATGTCGGACGGGTCTTCCGGCAGATGAAGCGTGTTGAGCGATTGCCGGAAACTGGTAAAGCGCTCCCGCGCCAGCAAGGGCGCGTCGATCCATTCCGGCATTGTTGGAACACGCGTCAGCGCTTCCTTGACGGCGCGCGCCAGCGTCTTGGACGACAGGCCCGCAGTTAGCGGATAGACCGGCTCGACCATAGGCAGATTGGCCGCATCTTCCAGGCTCGCAATGTAATCAGGATGGACCATGGAGGCGCGGCCGTTGAACCATTCCACCTTGCCCGACACGATGACGGTCTCACCTTCGGGCAGCATTTTTTGCAGCCACGGCAATTGCGCGTGGAAGAAGGTCAGCGCAATTTCGCCCGTATCGTCATGTGCGAAGACGCGATGCGGAACATTGCCACGTCCGGGCGGCGCCGGCTGATGCTGGTCTACTGTCACTTCCAGCGTGACGATTGCACCCTCAGGCGCATTGACGATGCCGGGACGGTTTCGCCGGTCGATCACGCTATGCGGCGCCAGAAACAGAAGCTGGCCGACTTTCGGCTCCGCGCCGGGTATGTCAGTACCGAGCAGTTTGCCAAGCAGAGCTGCGACCTTCGGGCCAATGCCTGAAAGCGAACGAACGGAAGCGAAAAATGGATCGAGAACGGATGGACGCATGGCGGGAGCATTAACTGCTTCGCCCCGCCGTGCAAGGGCGCCGTGCAATCTTTCTGTGCTCTTTTTGTTCTTGTCGGATAAACGGGTTCCCGTTTGCGGCGCAGATGCTATATACCAGCAGCAATTTGGAACTGACTGGAGCTTACCGAGGATGACTGGCAGCACATTGGCGACGGAAAATCTGGATGTACGGCGCCGCAAGCTTCTGTTTCGCGCGTGGCATCGCGGTATGCGCGAGATGGATCTGATCCTTGGGCAATATGCGGATGAGTATATTGTCGGCTTCACCGACCCGCAGCTTGACGAATTCGAGCATATTCTGGAAGTGCTTGACCGCGATCTTCTCAAATGGGTGACAGGCGAAAGCCCGATCCCGGCAGATTTCGACACGCCCCTGTTCCGCGATATTGTCGCCTTCCGCGACCGCATAGAATTCTGAGTTCAAGGTTCCCATGCCCGTTTTCAGCAAACTAGGTCTTAAGTCCTCCAGCGCGCTCGGGGCAAAACGTCATATTGTGATCGACGGTGTTGCCGACGGTTACGAGGCGTTCTGTCTTGTCCGGCTGGTGGAAGAGATCGGCGAACGCGGGCCGATTATGTATATCGTGCGCGACGGGCAGCGCATTGCCGACCTTGAACAGGTGTTGAGTTTCGTAGCGCCGGATATGCCGGTTCTTCACCTGCCTGCATGGGATTGCTTGCCTTATGATCGCGTGTCACCGGGGGCGGATGCGGCTGCGCGCAGGCTCACCGCGCTTGGTGCATTATCCGCGCTCAGGACAGCGCCGCATCCAGCCATCATTCTGACGACAGCCAATGCAGTCCTGCAAAAGCTGCCGCCTCAGGCGGCAATCGCCGAACAGGTGATTTCTGCACGACCCGGCAACCAGCTCGACATGAACGATCTGGCATCCCGGCTGGAGCGCAATGGTTTCGAACGTGTGTCGACGGTGCGTGATATTGGCGAATTTGCCGTTCGCGGCGGCATTCTCGATCTTTACGCGCCGGGCGCGGAAGAACCGCTGAGGCTGGATTTCTTCGGCGATACGCTGGAGACGATTCGCGCTTTCGACCCTGCTTCGCAGCGCACCACCGGCACGCGGAAGGAATTCGTGCTTCAGCCGATGAGCGAAATCACGCTGTCGCCGGAAATGATCAGCCGGTTCCGCAAGAACTATGTGGCGATGTTCGGCGCGCCGCAGCGTGACGATGCGCTCTATCAGGCGATCAGCGAAGGTCGCCGCTTTGCGGGCATGGAACACTGGCTACCGCTGTTCTACGACACACTCGATACCGTATTCGATCATGCGGGCAATATGCCGGTGGTGTTCGACCATCTGGTGCATGAAGCGCTGACCGAGCGCCACACGATGGTGGTCGATCATTACGAAGCGCGGCTGCGGCAGGCAGAAGGCAAGGAACCTGGCAGCGATGCGGTGCCTTACAAGCCCGTCAAGCCGGAAACGCTTTATCTTACTCCTGCGGAAGTCGAGAAGCACGCCGAAACCGGTGGGATGCGCATCGATTTGACGCCGTTCGGCGCGCCGGAGGTCACAGGGCGGACGATTATTCATGCTGAAGTACACAAGGGCCGCAGCTTTGCCGAGGAACGCGCCGCCACCGATGTGAACCTCTTTGAAGCGGTGGTGAAGCATATCGCCGAACTGCGCGCATCGGGCAAGAAGGTGCTGGTTGCTGCCTGGACGGAAGGTTCCCTCGACCGTCTTTTGCAGGTGCTCGATGAGCACGGGCTGGAAAAAATCGAATCGGTAGACCGGCTTTCCACCGTCAAGGCGCTTTCACGCGACAAGGTGACGGCGGCTGTGCTGGCCGTTGAAAGTGGATTTGATGCTGGCGATCTCGTCATCGTGGCCGAGCAGGATATTCTGGGCGACCGTCTTATACGCCGCTCCAAGCGCCGCAAGCGCGATCAGGATTTCATCTCGGAAGTCGCCTCGCTGACGGCTGGTGACATTGTCGTTCACGTCGATCACGGTATCGGTCGTTTCGTTGGCCTCAAGACAATCACGGCGGCGGGTGCGCCGCATGACTGCCTCGAAATTCACTATGCGGGCGACGACCGGCTGTTCCTGCCGGTCGAAAATATCGAGCTTCTGTCGCGCTACGGTTCGGAAGGGTCCGATGCGGTTCTCGACAAGCTGGGTGGCGGCGCATGGCAGATGCGCAAGGCCAAACTCAAGAAGCGACTGCTTGAGATTGCCGGACATCTGATCCAGATCGCTGCCGAACGCCAGATGCGCGGTGCGCCGGTCATGACGCCGCCGGAGGGTCTCTATGCCGAGTTTGCGGCTCGCTTTCCCTATGATGAAACCGACGACCAGTTGACGGCCATTGAATCCGTCGCCGACGACCTGGCTGCCGGTAAGCCGATGGATCGCCTGATCTGCGGCGATGTCGGCTTCGGCAAGACGGAAGTCGCGCTGCGTGCTGCTTTCATTGCGGCGATGAGCGGCGTTCAGGTGGCGGTTGTCGTGCCGACGACGCTTCTGTCGCGCCAGCATTTCAAAACCTTCTCAAAGCGTTTCCACGGACTGCCGATCAATGTTGCCCATGCATCGCGCCTCGTGGGGACGAAAGAGCTCGCTGCTGCCAAGAAGGGGTTGGAGGAAGGAACCGTCGATATAGTCGTCGGCACCCATGCGCTGCTCGGCAGCTCGATCAAGTTCAAGAATCTCGGGCTGCTCATCATCGATGAAGAGCAGCATTTCGGCGTAAAGCACAAGGAACGCCTGAAGGAACTGAAGTCGGATGTGCATGTGCTGACATTATCAGCCACGCCAATTCCGCGCACCTTGCAGCTTGCGCTGACCGGCGTGCGCGAGCTGTCGCTCATCACCACGCCGCCGGTCGATCGCATGGCGGTGCGGACTTTCGTTTCGCCGTTCGATCCGCTCGTGATTCGCGAAACCCTTCTGCGCGAGCGTTATCGCGGCGGTCAAAGCTTCTACGTGTGTCCGCGTATTTCCGATCTCGGCGAGATCGAGGAATTCCTGAAAACCCACGTGCCTGAACTGAAAGTGGCCGTGGCTCACGGCCAGATGGCGCCGGGCGTCCTCGATGACATCATGAACGCATTCTATGACGGTCAGTATGATGTGCTTCTGTCCACGACCATCGTGGAATCGGGCCTCGATATTCCGACGGCCAACACGATGATCGTGCACCGCGCCGATATGTTCGGCTTGGCGCAGCTCTACCAGTTGCGTGGTCGCGTCGGGCGCTCCAAGCAGCGCGCCTTTGCGTTGTTTACGCTTCCAACTGGCAAGATGCTGACGCAGATGGCGGAACGCCGCCTCAAGGTTCTGCAGTCGCTCGACACGCTGGGCGCGGGCTTCCAGCTTGCAAGCCACGACATGGATATTCGCGGGGCAGGCAACCTGCTAGGCGAGGAGCAGTCCGGACATATCAAGGAAGTCGGTTTCGAGCTTTACCAGCAAATGCTGGAAGAAGCGGTGGCTACTCTCAAGGGAACGATCGAGGTTGAAGACAGCCAGTGGTCGCCGCAGATCGCTATCGGCACGGCGGTGATGATACCGGAAGCCTATGTGCCCGATCTTCAGCTGCGTCTCGGCCTTTATCGCCGTCTCGCAGACCTGGAAGAGCCGCAGGATATCGATGCTTTCGGTGCGGAACTTATCGACCGTTTCGGCCCGATGCCCGAAGAAGTGCAGCATCTGCTCAAGATCGTTTACATCAAGGCGCTCTGCCGCCGTGCGAATGTCGAGAAGCTCGACGCCGGTCCGAAGGGCGTGGTCATCCAGTTCCGCAATGCGACCTTCAACAATCCGGTCGGGCTGGTGAAGATGATCGGCGAACAGGGCTCCATGGCCAAGATCAGGCCGGACCAGAGCATTGTCTTCATCCGCGACTGGCCGACGCCGGAAAAGCGGCTCAACGGCTCCGCCGTCATCATGACGCAGCTGGCGAAGATCGCGGCGGGTTAATCCGCCGCCGTCGTTTTCAACCTATCGGTCCTCGGCAAAACCCGGCTCGAAACCTTCTGCCGTCTGACGGATGGCGTCAGCAAGGACATCTGCGTTCTGCGCGCCCATGACGGCATATTTCTGGTCGATGATGAAGCAGGGCACGCCGCGCACACCAATGCGGCTGGCCGTGTCGATCTCTTCGCGAATCGTCGCCTTGTCGGCATCGCTTTGGAGAAGCCGGGCAACAACTGCGGCATCCATGCCGACGCTTGCCGCCGCATCGACCAGCACTTCGTGGTCGCCAATATCCTGTCCCTGCTCGAAATAGAGCGAAAACAACAGGCCGACCATCCGATCCTGTGTATCGGGGGCAGCCTGCGCTGCCCAATGGATGACGCGATGCGCGTCGAGCGTATTCGGCGCACGGGCAATGGCGTCGAAATCGAACACTATGCCGTTTTCCTCGCCGAGCTCGGTCAACTGTTTGTGGATGTCATCGATCTTTCCACCGGTGCCGAATTTCTCCCGCATATAGGCTTGGCGATCCTTGCCTTGCGGAGGCAGGGTAGGGTCCAGTTGGAAGGGGCGCCAGCGTACTTCCGCCTCCACATCCGGCACCATGGCAAGAGCCGCTTCAAGGCGCTTGCGCCCTAGAAAGCACCATGGGCAGACGACATCCGACACGACATCGATAGTTATCTTTCTGGCGGCCATGGCTCAATCTCCGTGCAGGAACCGGAGGCTAGGCCTCCCGTTGAATATCCCATTATATATTGGGTGGATGTAGGGCGAATTACAGCGGCGTTAAAGCCCGCTTATTGTTTGGCGCGCCACCAGGTCGGCAGTTGATAACCATAAAGCGGGGTCTTCTGCGGATGTTCGATGCGGTCCCAGCGCGCCACCCATTGATAGGGCAAATGGTAAAGCGGAACGTAGTAGTCGCCGGAGATAAGCACCCGATCAAGCGCGCGGACCGCACTCACGAAATCGGCCCGATTTCTCGCGGCCAGCAGTGCTTCGATCATGGCATCGACCGCCGGATCGGCAACGCCCGGATAGTTGAAACTCCCCTGGACATCGCGCGAAGCCGCACCCCAGCGCATCCATTGTTCATTGCCGGGAGAAAGCGAGCCGGCGAGCGCGCCGAGTATCATGTCGTAGTCGAACGTCTGCAGACGTTGCTGGTATTGGGCGTCGTCCGCGGTGCGGATTTCCGCCGCAATGCCAAGCCGCGCGAGATTGCGCTTATATGCGAGCGCGACCTTTTCCTCGTCGGGCGAGCGTGTCATGATTTCAAAGGCGAGCGGCTTGCCGGAGGGGTCGATTGCCAGGCCGTGTTCAAACCGGAAACCGGCCTCCATCAGCAGATCATAGGCTTTCTTTGCAGGCGTGCGATCATGGCCACTGCCGTCCGTTACTGGCGGGTGCCACGTGCCATTCATGACATCTTCGCGGACAGCGTCGGGGAAAGGCGCAAGCAATTGCTTCTCGCGGTCGTCCGCCGGCTTGCCGACGGAAGAAAGCTCCGAACCTTCCCAGTAGCTCTGTGTACGTCGGTATTGGTCGGCAAACAGATTGCGGTTGGCCCATTCAAAGTCGAACAGCAGCCCCAGCGCCTGCCGGACCCGGCGGTCGGCAAAAATCGGGCGGCGCGTGTTGAACACGAATCCCAGTAGATTTGCTGGCGTTCCTTTCTGGAAAGTTTCCTTGATAACTTTGCCCTGTTTCACCGCCGGAAAATCATAGGACTTTTCCCAGCGCGTGGGATTCGCTTCAATGAAAACATCCAGCAGGCCTTTCTTGAAGGTCTCGAACAGCGCCGTTTCATTGCGAAAATATTCGATGCTATAGATATCGAAATTATTCAGGCCGCGCC
>Ga0180222_1001240_pt1 | contig 28068 bp, 27 predicted proteins | sample eDN5th37CKraftOP_FD_151336 | JGI IMG/M metagenome (GOLD analysis project Ga0180222, IMG submission 151336) | Enriched Organic Plus compost microbial communities from Emeryville, California, USA - eDNA 5th pass 37_C Kraft OP (version 2) (version 2) ...
CAGACTATGTTTTGCAGGTAACAGGTCTCGTGGAAAAACCGGCAAGTTTTTCGCTGGAGCAACTGCGCAACATGCCAGGGCGCACCCAGATCACCCGCCACGACTGCGTGGAAGGCTGGAGTACAATTGCCAAATGGACAGGCGTCCCCTTGAGCCAGCTTCTCGATGTGACACGCCCCACGCCATCCGCGCGCTTTGTCGTCTTCCACTGCTTCGATAGGGTAGACGGCGCGAAAGGAGCAGCGTCATTTTACGGCAGCATAGATCTCGTCGACGCCCGTCATCCGCAGACTATTTTGGCATATGGTCTCAATGATCGTGTCCTGCCGGTAGAAAACGGAGCTCCGCTTCGTCTGCGCGTAGAGAGACAACTCGGATACAAGATGAGCAAATATATCAAGTCGATCGAGCTCGTTTCAAGCTTTGAAAGTATTCAAGGCGGGAAGGGTGGATACTGGGAGGACTATGGGTATGACTGGTATGGTGGAATATGAATCTCCTACCCGCTAAGCGGCCGATATGATTGCGCAGCACCAACATATTCGGGTCAATAGCGCAAACAACGTGCAACAAGGGGCTCTACTTTTACGTAACCGCACCATTTAATCTAGCAGTACGCCGGTCGGTTGTTGCAAAACGGGATCGCAAAGGCGTGTCCGCTTCACTTTTTTGGCTATTCAGAATTGAGGAAAGCCGGTTCGACTTCTCGAAACGGTTTTTCGTGTCCGTCGTCGAATGATTTGAGACTATTTGTGCTTTTGAAGATTGGAGTTTCCGGCTCGGTTTAGGGGTTGAGTTAAGCCGCTTTGGCCTGGTGGTTCAAGCGGCGTTTTTTGATCGTGTCTTGTTTGATCCTTTCGCGTTCGAGCAGGATGGTCTGTCCGCGTCCGAAGTAGACGTCGGCGGGAGTGAGATTGTCGAGGCTCTCATGGTAACGGCGATGATTGTAATGCTCGACGAAGGCCGCAATCTGGGCTTCAAGGTCCTCCTTGAAGAAGTAGTTTTCAAGCAGGATGCGGTTCTTCAGCGTCTGGTGCCAGCGTTCGATTTTCCCTTGCGTCTGCGGGTGGCCGGGAGCGCCGTGAACCTGGTCGATCTTGTATTTCTCCAGCCATTCGCCGAGATCGGAGGCGACGTAACACGAACCGTTGTCCGACAGCAGACGCGGCCGGTGCTCAACCTTGACCTTGTCACAGCCTGAGGCGGCCAATGCAAGATCGAGTGTATCGGTGACGTCATCCACCTTCATGCTGGTGCACAGCTTCCAGGCGATGATGTAGCGGGAGTAGTCATCGAGGATGGTCGATAGATAGAACCATCCCCAGCCGATGACCTTCAGGTAGGTGAAGTCGGTTTGCCACATCTCGTTCGGCCTCGTGGTCTTGTCCTTGAACTCGTCATTGGCCTTGATGACAATATAGGCTGGCGACGTGATCAGGTCGTGAGCCTTGAGTAAGCGATAGACCGAAGCCTCTGATACAAAATAACTTTCCGTATCAGTGAACTTCACCGCCAGTTCACGCGGTGACAGGTCGGCATGATCGAGCGCCAGTGCGATGATGCGATCCCGGATATCGTCAGGGATACGATTCCACACCCGCGAAGGTGCGGACGTCCGGTCTTCCAGCCCCTCGACACCGTAGGTCTGGAAGCGATCATACCATCGATAGAAGGTCGGCCTTGGAATGCCCAGCTTTTCCAGCGTCTGCCCGGCTGGCAAATGCGACTGCTCGACAAGCCGGATGATCTCAAGCTTTTCGGAGGCGGGATATCTCATTCGTCGTCGCCCCCATCCCCGATCATGCTTTTTTTGAGCAGGCGGTTTTCCAGAGTGACGTCGGCCAGCGCCTCCTTCAGGTCACGGCTTTCACGACGCAGCGCTTTTACTTCGTCGCTGGTGGCAGAACGGGCGGTGTCGCCTGCAAGGCGCTTCTTGCCTGCCTCGAGGAATTCTTTCGACCAGCTATAATACAGGCTCTCGGCGATCCCTTCACGGCGGCAGATCGCAGCAATGCTGTCTTCCCCGCGCAGACCTTCCAAAACAATACGGATTTTATCCTCGGCCGAATAATGTTTACGCGTGGCACGACGGATATCTTTGATCGTCTTCTCCGCAGAAGACGTTTGGGGAACGGGTTTCTGTCTCATCTTTGCGTCCTTTGATAAAGCTATGATGAGCCGAAAACCCTCTCTTCTCAATTAATACAATTTGGTCTCATGGGCGTTGATGTCGGACAGGCAGATCCGCATTATTGCCCGGCAAGTTCGCGGTACCGCTGTAGGCACGCAGGATCACGGTCAGTGCCACCATGAGGATGTTGCCGAGCAGCAGCCCATAGACGGGCTGGCGCATGCTCTCGGCATCTTCCTTAATGTAGAGCAGCAGGAAGAAGGCGAGTTTACCCGCAAACATCATGGTAGAGCCCGGCGAGATCAGCCCGAACGGGAGTTCAATGAAGAAGACGGCCGCGAGATAGGTCTCGAGGAAGTGCATGACACCGAGGACGGAATAGAAGACCCCGATCCCTATCGCCGCGCGATAGTGAAAAATGGCCGCCATCGCGGCGAAATAGATGATTGCCTGCCCAAGCAGGACAACAAAACCCGACATGCCGTCAATAAGCCCCCAACCTCAGCCTCGATACTGCTTCCCTCCCGTATGTTGTTTTTCCCCGTTTGCCTGACAGGATTTTATCCCCCAAAGCCACCACTGTGGAGAAAGGTCTCCTCTTCGGGAGTACTCAGTCGTCCGAGCATAGGATTTCGATGCGGGAAGCGTCCGAAACGCTTGATGATGTCGCGATGACCCTCGGCATGCGACAGCCACGGTTCTCCGAGCCGGGCATTGAGCGCCACCGAGATGTCCTGATCAGCCATTTCCTCCGAATGGGCGAATGGGAGACAGAAAAACAGGCGCAGATCTGGCTCAATGCGCTCCATATGCCTGACCGCCTGGGCTAGGTGACCGACTCATAAGATCGCAGCCAAATACGAATTGAAGCAAGCTGGATAGATGCGAGGAAATTATCATCGCGTTTGTCGTATCGGGTTGCGATGGCCCGGAAGTGTTTGAGTTTGTTGAAGAACCTTTCGACAGCGTTACGTTGTTTATAGAGCCATGGACTGAAGGCGGGGATATTCACACGGTTTGGCATGGGGCGAATGCAGCCCCATGCTCCTCGTTCTGAGAGACTTTGACGCAAGCTGTCGCTGTCGTAAGCGCGATCTGCCAATAGTATCTGCCCAGACCCGAGCGTCTCAAACATATCGGCTGCCGAACGTCCGTCATGTGCTTGTCCGGCAGTCAGCTTCAGACGAATTGGGCGACCATCAGCATCAACAAGTGCATGAATTTTTGTGGTCAGGCCGCCGCGCGAACGACCCATGCAACTGGATCGCTCGTCTTTATGGAATGGCCCGCCCCTTTCCCCAGCGTCTGTTAGGATGCTGTCGTGTGCGAAGAAGAAAGGAACGAGCCAATGACTATTGTGATCCTTGGAGTTGATCTGGGCAAGACATCTTGCAGCGTCGTAGGTGTTGATGCGGCTGGGTCGGTAGTTGCTCGCAGAACGATGCGTCGCCAGACGCTAATTGATTACGTAACGAAACTCCCGGCTTGCGTTGTGGCGATGGAAGCATGTTGTGGCGCCCATCACCTGGGCCGGTTGTTTGCCGCGCGCGGTCATGAGATACGGTTGATGTCACCGGAATATGTCCGCCCGTACATCAAAGCCCAGAAGAACGATGACCGGGATGCTGAGGGTATTGCCGAAGCTGCATCTCGACCGACCATGCGCTTTGTCGATCTCAAGAGTCAGGAACAACTGGATATCCAGACACTGCATCGGGTGCGTTCTCGCCTTGTGGCAGAGCGAAGGAATCTGATCAATCAGCTTCGGGCAATCCTGTTTGAGCGCGGACTGATCTTTGCGGTTGGGAGGCGAAAATTCGAGATCGGTCTGGACGCTCTGCTCGCAGAGAGCAATGAGATATTATCCCCACGTATGCGTCGGCTGGTTGGCGACTTGCGTGTGGAGTGGAAGGAACTCGACACGAAGATCGAAGCCCTGAATACCGAGTTTATCCAGCTGGCACGCGGGGATGCCGCCATGCGCAGGCTGACATCTATCCCCGGTATAGGTGTGCTCAATGCAACGGCCCTGGTGGCTGCAGTGGGAGACGCCAGTAGCTTCACCAAAGCGCGCGATCTGGGTGCCTGGCTTGGATTGGTCCCCAGACAGTACAGTACTGGCGGTAAACCCCGACTGCTTGGAATATCTAAACGTGGAAACACCTATTTACGGACTCTGCTCATTCACGGTGCTCGCGCAGCGTTACCGTCACTTTCAACGAGTGACACGCCTCTGGGGCGATGGCTGAACGCAATGATCGAGCGTGGTATCCACCGTAACGCCGTGGTTGTAGCGTTAGCAAACAAGTTGGCGCGGATAGCATGGGCTGCCTTGCGCAAAGAAATTGGCTTTGACCGCTGTCATCCGGTAGCTGCGTAATCGATCGGCTACGCACCATCAAAAGCGTAGCCCAACGAGGTTTGCAGGAAGGATCGTGAAGATGGCCTGACAGTCGAACGGCGTTTGGAAAGCCCGGTCAAAAAAATGGCACCTGTTGCCGAGGTCTTTATTGGGGCTCTGAACGTGCGGATGTCCATCTTGGCCATGAGCTTGCTCATGAGACCGTATACGTTGACGCAGACTGATCAGAACACCGCAAGATCCTCTTGCAACGGGGCGGGCCATACGTTTTTTGACCGTTGGCCGCATGTTGATGGACGCGGATTGACGAGGAGTCGATCATCTGAATGTCGCCATCATAAGCTTCTGATATTGCGTTGAGAATACGTGCCCAGTGCCCAGCACGACGCCAGCGGTTAAAGCGATTTACACACGTCGTATAAGGCCCGTAGCGGGCTGGAATGTCTGCCCATGGCGCCCCCGTTCTCAGACGCCAGAAGATACCGTTCAAAACACGTCGATCGTCAACGCGAGGCTTACCTCGCACCTTGGTCGGAAGAAGTGGTTCAATCACGGACCATTCGAAATCTGTTAAATCAAAACGCGCCATCGCTGCCTCCAAATCAATGGAGACAGTGAATCACAAGCCATTCAAACCGAAAACTATTTTATGGGTATGTCACCTAATCGGGCATAGTGACGGGCAAGTGAATCCGTCGCGTACATATGTCCGGTCCCGCGAAAGGCGTTGCGCGGAAACTGGTCGGTCAGGATCAGAAGCGCCAATGCGCCTTCCGGTGTTTCCATCCAGCCGTCATGCAGGCGCTCGGCGACCTCCATATGCAGATCGAGAAAGCGCTCATTGAATCTTCGGTCGAAGTTCTTGTCCTTGTCGAACCATCGGCCTTCGGCACCGGCCACCTTCCAGAAGCTGACAACATCTGAAATCAGCTCCTCATCCCCGCGACGACGTGTTCCAGGCATGGCGATCATAATGGCGCCTCCGGTTTCGCGGGCTTTCCCGGCGCATTTCCGTGGATCAGATCCCGGCCGGCATAAATGCCGCCAACCGTCTCGATCTCGAAGCGTTCGGCGTCGCGCCGGCGGATGTCAGCCATCAACTCCGTTGCCGCTTCCGGCGCGTCGCCGAGAACGACTAGTGCCCGTTCGCCCAAAATAAGTGCGGATTCGAAGGTCTCGCGCACCTGATAGTCGACCCCGGCATTGATCAGTTCGATTGCATGCTCGCGGTCGATCGAGCGTGCCAAAACCGGCACGAGTGGAAACTCGTGTCTGGCAAGCTCGGCAATCGCGTTGGCGGCCTTCGCATCGTTGACGGCGATGACGATCGCCTTCGCATGTTCTGCACCGGCGGCATGAAGGATGTCGAGGCGCGAACCATCCCCATAATAGACCTTGAATCCGAAATCTTCGGCATTCCGGATCGCCTCGGTGCTCGTCTCGATGATCGAAATCGAATGTCCGCGCGACAAAAGTGGCTGGCTGACGATCTGGCCGAAGCGGCCAAAGCCAATGAGTAGAACGTTGCCCGACAGGTTGTCCGCGACTTCGACGCCTTCCATCGACTGTGCTGTTTTCGGCAACAATCTATCATGAAGGATGATCATCAAAGGGGTCAGTACCATCGAGATGATGATGATCGCTGTCAGGTTGGCATTCCACTCCGCCGTCAGAATACCGAATTGCGTGGCGGTCGCATAAAGTACGAAGGCGAACTCGCCGCCTTGCGCCATTAGCACCGTACGCTCGATGGCCTCGCGATTGTCGGCCTTGAGTAACCGGGCGACCCCGTAAATCACCGCCATCTTGAGGGTCATGAAGGCCGGAACCGAGATCGCGATCACGGCCCAGTTCGCTGTGATGATGTTGAGGTCAAGTGCCATGCCGACACCGAGGAAGAATAACCCCAGCAGCAGTCCGCGGAACGGCTCAACATCGGCCTCGAGTTGATGGCGGAAGGAAGACTCCGACAGGAGCACGCCCGCGAGGAATGCTCCCATGGCCATTGAGAGCCCTCCGGCTTGCATCAGCACCGCAGCTCCGAGTACGACCAGAAGGGCTGCCGCCGTCATCACTTCACGCGCCCCAAAGCGCGCGAGCAAACGGAACATTGGATCGAGCAGATAACGCCCAGCCAGCACCAGCGCCGCGATTGCAGCAAGGCCGATTACGACACCCATAAGCCGGTCGCCCACTGTCGCCTCGGCCGCACCCGGGGCGAGGAACGCTACAAGCGCGAGTAGTGGAACGATTGCTAGGTCCTCTAACAAGAGAATGGCGATGATGCGTCTGCCCTTGGGCAATCCCATCTCGCCGCGCTCCTGCAGCATCTGCATAACAATGGCCGTGGAAGTCAGTACGAAGCCTGTGCCGGCGACGAAACTCGCCGCAGTCGGATAGCCAAGCGCTATACCGACCCATGCAAGCACTGCAATGGCGACGCCAACCTGCAACAAGCCGAGTCCGAAGATCTCGCCACGCATGGCCCACAGGCGCGATGGTTGCATTTCGAGACCAATGATGAATAGGAACAGCACGACGCCGAGTTCAGCGACATGAATGATCGATTGCGCGTCGTGGAAGAAGCCGAGACCGAACGGGCCGATTGCAAGTCCAGCGGCCAGGTAGCCGAGAACCGAACCGAGCCCAACCCGGCGGAACAGCGGTACGGCAACGACTGCGGCCGCAAGCAGAACGACGACGGCGATCAGGTCGATGCCGCCATGACTGGCCGCTTCGGCGGCCTGGGTAACAGTTTCAGCGGCCATGGCCTGGTTTTCTCTTATTTTGACGGAATGCGGAATTCTGTAATCAGTCCGTCGAGGATGGTCACATAGGCCTGACTGCGGCCATTGAAGACGCGGCTCTGCCAGTCGAACACGATGTGCGTCGTATCAGCCTTGGTAACCACTTCAAGGACTGCCATTCTGGCCTGAGCTCCGATCGCATCTGAACGTGCCCACGACCGCACTCCATCGGCCCCCCTGAGGATGCGTCCCCAGTCATTGATGATGCCATCCGGGGAAAAGGCAGCAACGAAGGCATCTTCGTCGCCCGCGTTTATCGCATTGACGGCGGATTGAAGGGCTGGCGGAAGAGTGACCGACATGGTTGTTCTTTCTTGTTGGTGAGGAGGCAAATGCGGCGGGGCGATTCCCCCGAGTTGCCATATGGCAACCGCCGACACGATTGCGGGGACCGCAAAGACGACAAGAAGGATCGGCAATTCCTGAGCCACTGTATAGCCGGCCCGCGTGACGCCAACCCACATATTCGTCAGAGCGATTGCAAACCAGACTGGAATAAAAAACTTGGCCGCGGCGACGACCCCGGAGAGATCTCCGCCCCAGAGTTTGCCGAAGAGCAAAAAGACCCCGAGCAGAAGGATTCCGCCTGCTATGACGAGAAGCATGTGCATGCGTATTTTCCTCCATCCTCGGTGCGTGACCGAAAAGTTGATTGAAACCGGGGCCACCAATTAGGCTGCAGCGTCGTTGCCGCGGTCGATCAGGACAATGCTGTGCTTTTCTGCCCAGGACGAGGCATCGAGAAGCGTGGTCAATCGCTGTGCTGCAGCTGCCGCCCAGCCTTGATCGCGCCCATCGTTGTCGTCCCAGGCCTCGAAAAACAGGCGCTCATTCGCGTTTTCCAGATTCCGGAACAAGGAAAAGACCCGGTTTCCGCTGGCGTTGCGCATGTGCGAAGCCAGGTCGGCGAAGGCCTCTTCCAAGACTTTGAATGCGTCGCCGTCGGCGGATTTCAGAATGACAGCGCGGAACTTGCCACCACCGATGCTTTTTGCGCTCTGACGGAGACGGGGGTGCTGTGGTTCGACCTCCTGCAGCCGGCGCTCCTCAAATTCGCCGGTCAGGGCGTCTGCTTCAAGTCCGCGAACGTGGATGTAATAGGGTTGCCGTGCATGCTCATGTTCAAGCGCCGCCTTGCTTGCCCAATGCTCCAGAAGGTAGATGGTCTGTACATTGCCCGCGTCTTCGAATAGATCGAAACCGAGATTCCCCGGCTCGCTGCGAGCGCCTGCTGCCTCGTCTTTCATGGCATTCAGATAAGTGGCCAATTGTTCCGGCTTCACTTTCAGCGTCACGAAAAGCCGCAACTCATCGGATGCGTCCGACATCGGTTTCTCCTTAGAAAATAGTAACGATCCCCATCGGGGATCGGCGTGCGTTCTTCCCGTGATGATCCATGTTCTTCGGATCGGCCGGCGCGCTTCATGAAAAGCGCCAGCCGTTGTCCGGGGGGAGCGTTCAGAGGCAGAACGGCACGTCGCTGTCACGCCCCTGAACGGTCATTTTACTTGGTGGTATAGCCGCCATTGACGAGGATGGTCTGGCCGGTCATCCACCAGCCGTCCGAGACGAGGAAGCGGATATAGGGGACGATATCCTCGATGTCGGTGAGGCCGGTCTTGGAGAACTTCGACAGTGCCGCGGCCGTCTTGTGATAGGCGACGGCATCCTCGCCTTCAGCCGGATAGAAGAAGGGCGTGTCCATCGGGCCCGGGCCGATCGCCGTCACCGAGATGCCGCGATCACCGAATTCCTTGGAGGCTGCACGCGTGAAATGCTCGACCGGCGCCTTGGTGCCGGCATAACTCGAATAAAATGGCGTATATGCGCCGAGCAGCGAGGTTACCAGCGTGCAGATCTTGCCGTTGTCATTGAGATGCTTGCCAGCCTCTTTGAGGAAGAAGAATGCGGACTTGGCGTTGACCGCACTCATTTCATCATATTCGGCTTCCGAGATTTCGACGATCGGCTTCTTCAGCACCTTGCCAACGGTGTTGATGGCGATGTCGGGCTTGCCAACAGCGGCGACCGCGTCGGCAAACAACTTTTCCACCGCGCCGGCTGTCGTGAGATCAGCCTGGATCGCGACCGCCTCGGCTCCAGCAGCCTTGACGGCGGCAACCGTCGCATCGGCTTCCGCCTTCGTTGCTGCGCTGTTGTAGTGGATCGCGACAGCTTTCGCGCCCTGCTTGGCGAGATCGCGAGCGATCAAACCACCGAGGTTTTTCGCCCCTCCGGCGATAATGACAGTTTTACCCTTGATGCTGTGATCAGCCATGATGTCGGTCTCCTTGCTTGTATGCGACCGCGTCATGCCGCCGCTTTCGAGAGCACATAGTATCGTCTATGATTATCCTATAAAGTTGATCATTCTGACATCACTTGTCAGAAAGTCTGGACAATAAAAGGTATTCTAATTTGGACCGCATCGATCTGTTTCGCATCTTTGCCCGTGTTGTCGAATGCTCAAGCTTTACCCGTGCAGCGGATACGCTTGGTATGCCTCGATCGTCGGTGTCGGCCGCGGTGCTGGAGTTGGAGGCTCGGATCGGGGCGAGACTTCTGCATCGGACAACCAGAGTGGTGTCGCCGACGCAAGATGGTTCGGCCTTCTACGATCGCTGCGTGCGCCTGATCGCCGACGTCGAGGAGACCGAGAACATCTTCCGTCAATCCGCGACCCCGGCGGGCAAGCTGCGTATCGACGTTCCCGGCCGTATCGGGCGCCTCATTATTGCCCCGGCGCTGTCAGCCTTCCTGGACGAATACCCGGAGATAGACATCGATCTGGGCGTTACCGACCGCGCAGTGAACCTCGTCGGCGAGAGCGTCGACTGTGTGTTGCGGGTTGGGCCACTTGCCGATTCCGGCCTGATTGCGCGTGCGATTGGGGAACTCCAACTCATCAATGTGGCGAGTCCTGACTATCTCAAACGACATGGGATGCCCAAGTCGCCTGACGATTTGCAGGGCCACGTCGCGGTCAACTATGCATCGCCCTCGAGCGGAAGAGTTGAATCATGGGAATGGCTAGAGGGAGGAGCGTTGCAATCCACGCCCATGCGCAGTCGTGTCACTGTCAACAGCGCCGAGGCCTACATCGCCTGCTGCCTGGCCGGTCTTGGCCTGATCCAGATCCCAGCCTATGACGTCAGGCATCACATCGAAGCGGGCGAGCTCGTTGAGGGGCATTGCCAAGTTGTTTGAATAGGGCTTTGAGCAGCTTTCGCCTGTGTTTATCAAGCGGTCATTTCGGTCGTGTAGTCACGCCATAATGCAAATGCATCGGTACGTGCATGGCGGTAGGAGATAGCAGTGAGATTATAGCGGCGAGGACGGAAGATGGTGTTGATTTGATCGTGTGCTGACAAGAAGCGTTGGGCTTGACGAGGCGATTTGAACCGCCCCATGATTTTCTCCCGTTTTCGGCTCAGGCGGTGCGAATTTTCAATTCTGTTGTTCAGGCCTTTATGAGCACGATGATCGGCATCTGGCGCGATTTTTTGTACTGGCTTGGTATAGCTGCGCAGCTTATCCGTCACAACGACACGTGGTTGACCGTATTGCCGGATCAGTCTGGTGAAAAAACGCTTGGCAGCCTTTGTGTTACGGCGTGTTTGAACCAGAATATCAAGAACATCGCCATCTGCGTCAATGGCCCGCCAAAGCCAATACTTCTTTCCCCCAATCGTGATGACGACCTCATCAATGTGCCATTTGTCGTTTGGCTTTGGTCGATCCCTGCGGATACAGTCCGCAAAATGACGACCAAAGCGATTAATCCAGAGGCGAATGGTTTCCCGGCTGACAATGACGCCGCGCTCGGCAAGCAGGTCTTCCACATCGGCCGTGCTCAGCGCAAACCTGTAATAGGCCCATACTGCATAAGCGACAATCTCACGCGGAAAACGAAATCCCTTCAACCGGGGAAAAGAACTCGGTAATTTCATGCCTCATCGATACCGGAAACAACTAGATCAAACAACTTGGCAGTGCCCTTCTCCTGGTTCATCCGGTTACGGACGGTTTCACGAAGGGCGACGATTACAGCATCGGTGATGCTTGTGCGGTCAATGCGCGCAAGCTCGCGCGCGAGCCTATCGGCCTCCGGATTGCGAATATGCAGTGCCATTTGAGTAGCTCCAAGGCGGCCGACCTCTATATTAAAATTGAAGTCATACTAAAAAAATGTTGACATGACTCGCTGAGTGGGTTGTATTTTGAATAAATACTAAAAAAGAGGGACAATGAGCGATCTCGCCAAAATTATCGAGGCTGATCAGCAGCCGCTAGGAAAGCGTTTGCGTAGCCGCCGAAAGGCGTTGAAGCTGACGCTTCAGGAAGTTGCAGATCAAGCAGAACTGTCAGTAGGATTCATATCTCAAATCGAGCGCGGCATTGCCGTGCCTTCCCTCGTTTCACTGGTTGCCGTTTGCCGGGTGCTTGACGTCGATGTGGGAACCTTTTTCCAGAAGTCTCAGCCTCAGGGGCCAATTACACGTCGAGATAATAGACCGCTTTATGGCCTCGGCTCATTGACGGGAAAAGATGTTACTTACGAGAGGTTATCGGCGGCCTTTCCCGGCAATATTCTGCGCTCGACATTGATCCACGAACCTCCGGGCTTTCGAAGTGAACCGACATCTCATGAGGGGGAAGAGATCTATTACATCGTTCGCGGTTCGTTGACGCTTGAGCTGGAAGGCGAAATTACGATCCTGAACGAGGGCGATACCGCACATTTCCCGTCCTCCCAGACACACGTTACCTGGAATCATACAGGCGACACGACGATCGTTTTTCACACATGCACAATGGACGTGTTCGGTGACGAAAATCAGGGGACCGGTTCGGAAAATGTCCTTGCTGTAACAAGAGCTGTCAACCGACGTGGTGCACCAAAATAACAACAAATAGGGGAACTAAAATGAGATCTGGCATCAAACTGTTATTGGCCGCATTTTTGGCCACTACATCTATCCAGAATCAAGCGACCGCAGACACCGTACTCAGGCTTGATGAGTCGCCCGTTGGCGAACTCGATCCCGCCAAAGCGTCAGATTACGCCGACTCCATTCTGATGTTCAACATCTATGATGCACTGGTAGTTCCCAAACAGGGAAAGCCTGGCTATGAGCCGTTTATTGCTGAATCATGGGAAAGCACTGACGGCAAGGTCTTTACGTTCAGATTGCGCGACGATGTAAAATTTCAGAGCGGAAATCCGCTTACCGCAGATGATGTCGTCTTTTCGCTTGATCGCATGCGCGCCCTTGGCCAAGGGCTGTCATACCTCTTCGACAAAGTGGAAAAGGCAGAGGCGATAGATGCTTCAACTGTCCGTTTCACCTTGAAAGAAATCTATGCCCCTTTCATTTCGGCACTCACGCGTCTGCCTATTGTCGACAAGAAACTCGTAATGGCCAATCTGGGGGATGGCAATGGTCCTATGAAGGACTGGGGCCAGGCATTTCTTTCGAACCATGCTGCTGGCAGTGGTGCTTACACCGTCATTTCGCACAATCCGCAAGAAGAGACGGTAATGGCCAAGAACCCGGCTTATTTTCTCGGAGTGCCCGCTACAGCGCCAGATAAGGTGCGTCTGCGCTATGGCCTGGAAGCAGCCACTGTGCGCACGTTGATTGCGCAGGGCGAGCACGAAATCTCCTCGCAATGGCTGCCTCCGGAAGTACTCAAGTCGCTCGCTGCCGATGGAGCCCAATTGCTCACAGAAAGGGGAACGTCCGGGTTTTATATCAAGCTGAATACGACGAAGCCTCCTTTCGACGACGTTAACTGCCGCCTCTCAGTCAGCTACGCCTTTGATTATGGTACGGGCGTTAAGATGGTGGCCATCACAGACAATGTTTCCCTGGGCAGTCCTGCTACCGGACCACTCCCGGTCGGCATGTTGGGAGCTCTTCCCAATGAACAACCCCTCAAGCAGGACCTCACCAAGGCGAAAGAATATCTCAGCGCGTGCAAATATAAGCCAGAGGATATGAATATCGATATATCCTGGACGGGTGAGGTTCCAATAGAGGAGCGGTTCGCACTCCTTCTGCAGGCCAATCTCTCGCAGATTGGCATAAAGGCGAAAGTCAGCAAGGTGCCTTGGGCTCTATTCTCCGATCAGGTATCAAAGGCCGAACGTACACCCGTTGTCTCGCAGGTCTTCGTGAACACGATGACGGGTGATCCGGATACTCTCCTATCTAACATGTATCATTCGAGCGCTGCGGGTACCTGGATGTCGCCAGAACATCTGAAAGATGAACAAGTCGACGCTCTGCTGGAGAAGGCTCGTACAACACTTGATGAAGCAGCGCGTGCCAAGATCTATGAAGATCTCAATAGGCGGCTGCTCGCAATCGCCCCCTCGATTTTCGCTCAGGATCAAATTTCAGTCTTCGCCGCTTCTGACAAAGTCTTGGTTCCGGCGCTGACTGATCCGTCCAAGGCCTTCGCGCTAGCCGGGTTCGGCATGAGTTTCCGCCTGATGGAAATGAAGCAGTAGTTACCGACGAAACCCGGGTCGTTCATTAGCGGCCCCGCCTTTCAACCGGAATTTGATTATGTCACCGTTCATCCGCCTCCTAGCGAAGCGGCTAGGTACCTCTTTGCTTGTTCTCATAGGGGTATCAGTGCTGATATTTGCTATCGCTCGGGTAATTCCCGGCGACCCGGCGCGCATCGCGCTCGGACCAAACGCGACGCCCGAAGCAATTGCCGCCCTGCGGGATAAATTGCATCTCGATGCTTCCTTCTTCGTCCAGTACGGCTATTTTCTTGCCGATCTTATGCACGGCAATCTTGGCATCTCGCTGTACACAAATCGCCCTGTTACGGCCGACATCGCCCAGTTTCTACCGGCAACGCTGGAGCTGGTCATGGTCGCAGGTTTGATGATGATCGGCATCGGCCTTCCACTCGGAGTTTTGTCAGCCCATTACCGCGGAAAATGGATAGATCACGCTATCCGGCTGGTGACTATGCTTGGTGTCTCCGCGCCCGCCTTCGTCTGGGCAGTCGTGCTGATGCTCGTCTTCTCCTACTTCATAAGGCTTTTTCCGATTGCGGGTCGGCTCTCAGACAGTATCGCTGTGCAGAACGTAACCGGCTTCATGCTGATCGATACGCTGCTTGCCGGCAATCTCGAAGCGTTTGCAGATGCCGTCTGGCACCTGGTCCTCCCTGCCTTCGCTCTGGCCCTTTCCGGTATCGGACAGGCCGCCCGCCTCGTGCGATCGAACATGGTCGAGACTTACGAACGGCCTTACATCGAGATGGCAGAGGCATATGGCTTCCCGGAAAAGCGCATCGCTCGACGCTATGCCTTCCGACCATCTCTGATCCCTTCTCTTACCATTATTGGTCTCGATTTTGCCGCCATGCTGGGCAGCGCCTTCCTTGTTGAAGCCGTGTATGCCTGGCCCGGCCTGTCGCGCTACGGCGTGGCCGTGATCCTGCGTAAGGACCTTAACGCCATCGTGGGAACCGTTCTGGTCATCTCGGCCATGTTCCTCATCGTCAACATCGTCGTGGACTTGCTGGTTTCTATCGTAAATCCACGCATCCGCCTTTCGCAGAGAGCGTCATGAAGAAGACCCTCGTCATCCTCGCCGCCAATCCTCTGTCGCTGATCGGGCTCGTGCTCGTCGGAATCGTAGTGTTCTCGGCGATTTTCGCCGATTTCATCACGCCCTTCCCTGAACATGTCGGCGCTGTGGTGGACTTCGCCAACTTCAACCAACCTCCACACTGGCCGAATATATTCGGCACAGATCTCGTTGGCCGCGACCTCTTCACCCGCGTCGTCTATGCCTACCGGATCTCGCTGATCCTCGGCATTGTCGTGCTCATCATCGCCGTTCCGGTCGGCGTCGCCATCGGTCTTGCTGCTGGCTATCTTGGCGGCTGGACTGAATATTTGCTGATGCGGCTTACGGACGTCTTCCTGTCAATACCGCCACTGGTGCTCGCCATGTCGATCATGGGCCTCCTCGAGCCAACCCTTACCAATGGTATGATCGCGGTGACCGTGATGTGGTGGCCCTGGTACACCCGCCTTGTCTACAATATCGCCCGTTCTGAGAAAGAAGAGGGCTATGTGCTGGCGGCGGAGGTGATCGGCGCCTCGAAACGGCATATCATGTTCCGCGAGATATTGCCGAACTGCGTTCCCTCAGTCATCACCAAGATGACGCTCGACTTCGGTTTCGTCATTCTCATTGCCTCCTCGCTGTCTTTTCTCGGTCTTGGCGTTCAGCCGCCGACACCCGACCTCGGCTCCATGGTTGCAGAAGGTGCGAAGTACCTTCCAGACAGCTGGTGGCTCACCGTGTTCCCTGGCCTTGCCATCCTGATCGCCGTCTTCGGATTCAACCTGATCGGCGACGCGTTGCGTGAATTCCTGGGAGTGGATCAATGACGGCCCCTACACTCAAGATCGATAACCTCCGGCTCGGCTTCAAGACGTGGTCCGGGATGATCGACGTGCTGCACGGCATCTCTCTGCATATCCGCAGAGGTGAGCGTGTCGCCCTTGTCGGCGAGTCCGGTTCCGGCAAATCTGTGACAGCGCGCATTGTGCTGGGCATGCTCCAGCACCTGCGCACAGCTCACATCTCCGGCACGGTTGAATTCGAAGGCATTGACCTCGAAACGCTAAAATCCGCTTCGCGCCATGCGCTGCGCGGTACCGCCATGTCGATGATTTTTCAGGACCCGACCTCGTCGCTGAATCCGGTCTACAAGATATCCACGCTGTTTCGGGAAGTCCTGCAACGCACAGAACCTAACATCAATTACGAGACGGCTCGCCGCAAGGCCCTTGCAGCACTTGCAGACGTTGCGATCCATGACCCGGAGCGTGTGCTCGAATCCTATGCCTTCCAGCTTTCCGGTGGCATGAACCAACGTGTCATGATTGCCATGGCGCTCGCCAACAATCCGGCGTTGCTGCTGGCTGACGAACCTGGCACGGCGCTCGACGTGACCGTGCAGGCGCAGACGCTCAAGCTGATGTCCCAGCTTGTCGAGAAACACCACACCTCCGTGCTCTTCATCTCGCACAATCTCGGCGTGGTGCGCGAATTCGCCGACCGGGTCTATGTCATCTACAAGGGCAACATTGTCGAGCAGGGCCCGACCGCCGCGCTCTTCGAGGATCCCCGCCACCCCTATACGCGTGCGCTCCTCTCGGCCGTGCCGCGCATCACCGGCGGCGGCATTCCAGACCTCGACGACGATCCTGCGCAATTCCTCGCCCCACTAGTTGCTCATGAAGGCTTCAGCGAAAAGGAACTCCTCAAATGAGCACGATTCTTTCCGTTTCCGACGTCTCCAAGAATTTCGAGGTCAATGGAGGCACGGTCAAAGCACTCGATAGCGTCTCTTTCAGTGTCACAAAGGGCGAATGCCTAGCCGTGGTCGGGGAATCCGGCTCGGGCAAATCAACCATCGCCAACATTATCCTCGGCATCTACGCCGCGACCACTGGCAACCTCACCTTCAAGGGTGAGGCGCTGCCGGCAAGACGTACGCAGGAACATCGCCGGGCTATCCAGCTCGTGCAACAGAATCCGCTCTCCTCGCTCAATCCGCGTCGTTCAATCGGGGCATCGCTGCGCCTCGCGCTTGATGTCCATAATATCGGCGCTAAGGCGGGCCGCGCCAAGCGCACTGGCGAACTGCTGGAGGAAGTCGGATTGCCGGCAGAGCTTCGCAACCGTGCCCCGTCGGCCCTTTCCGGCGGTCAGCGCCAACGCGTTGCTATAGCCCGCGCCCTTGCTTGCCAATCGGAGCTCATCGTGCTCGACGAGCCAACCTCCGCACTCGACGTTCTGGTGCAGGCGCGCGTGCTCAAACTTCTGAAGGCACTCAAGGAAAGCCGCGGGTTAACCTACGTCTTTATCACCCACGATCTCTCCGTCGTTCGTAACATCGCAGACCGCGTCGCCGTCTTCGAGAAAGGCCGGCTCGTTGAATTTGCCACGACCGACGTCATTTTCACCCGCCCCGTAAATCCCTACACGCGCCGACTAATCGGCGCCGTTCCCGTCGTCAGCTCTGAGGAAGCAGCGCTTCGGGATCACATCATGGAGCAACTGCAGAATGGAAATACCTGACTTCACCGCCTTCGTACACGCTGTTGCCGACGCTGGCAGCCAGCCGGAGAAGGCCTACGCCGCACTTGAGCAACTGGTGAAAGGCATTGTTGGCGCCAAGCTTTTCACCATCATGACATCCGATACGTCCGACAAGCAGGCGGAACGCATCTATTCAAGCATGCCCGACGTCTACCCGGTTTCCGGGACCAAACCCTATAACGAAACCGAATGGTCGGAAATCACGCTGAACCGCAAAGACACCTTTGTCGCCAACACGATCGAAGACATCGCCAAAGTTTTTGACGACCACGAGTTGATCCTTTCACTGGGCTGCGAGTCAGTCATCAACGTACCAGTCATCATCGACGGTGAAGTCGTTGGTACGCTGAACTGCCTCCATGATCGTGACTACTACACCGAGGACCGCATCCGAGCCGCCGACGCGCTGAAACTGCCCGGCGCCGTTTGCATGCTTCTGCACGACCGGCAGAAGAGGGAGAAAAACCAATGAGCCAGAAGACCATTCGGGTCGCGACCGATGTCGGCGGAACATTCACCGATCTCGTCTGCTTCGAGACTGACCACGCGACAGGCCAGTTCCGCATCACGACGGCTAAGTCCGACACCACGCCGCCGAATTTCGAAGAGGGCGTGCTGAACGTGCTCGACAAGGGCGGCATCGATCCGAAGACCGTCGATTTCCTCGCCCACGGCACCACCGTCGTCATCAACGCGCTGACCGAGAGGAAGGGCGTCAAGGTCGGCCTCATCACCACGGAAGGTTTCCGCGATTCGCTGGAGATCGCCCGCGGCAACCGGCCGGACTTCTTCAACCTGCACTATGAGAAGCCGGAGCCCTTCGTTCCGCGGTACCTGCGCCGCGAGCTTCCGGGCCGCTTCGACTATCACGGCACGGAGATGACGCCGCTCGATCTCTCGGGCCTGCCGGCGATCCTCGACGACTTCCGCGCCGACGGCGTCGAGGCCATCGCCGTCTGCTTCCTGCATTCCTACGCCAACCCGAGCCACGAGCAGGCGACGATCGCCGAGATCGGGCGCCTGTGGCCGCAGATCGCCACCGTCGCCTCGCACCAGATCACCCGCGAATGGCGCGAATACGAACGCACCAACACGACCGTCATGTCCGCCTATGTGCAGCCGACCGCCGAGCGCTATCTCACCCGCCTCAAGGACGGCCTCGCGGGCAAGGGCTTTACCGGCAATCTCTTCGTCATGCAGTCGAACTGCGGCGTGGATTCGCTGGAATCGGTCAGGAAGATCCCGATCACCATGGTCGAATCCGGCCCCGCCTCCGGCTTCTGGGGCGCGGCCGAGCTCGGCAAGCTGATCGGCGAGCCGAACGTGCTGGCCCTCGATATCGGCGGCACCACGGCGAAATGCTCGCTGATCGAGAACGGCCAGGTCCGCATCATGACGGACTACTGGATCGAGCGCGACCGCACGTCGGCCGGCTACCCGATCATGGTGCCGGTGGTCGATCTCGTCGAGATCGGCAATGGCGGCGGCTCCATCGCCTGGGTCGACGACTTCGGCAAGCTGCATGTCGGCCCGAAGTCGGCCGGCGCCATGCCCGGCCCGGCCGCCTACGGCCGCGGCGGCACCAATGCCACCACCACCGACGCCAACCTCTGGCTCGGCCGCATCAACCGCGACTATTTCTGCGGCGGCTCCGTCGTCGCGGATATGACAGCGGCCGAAAAGGCGCTGTCGGAACTCGGCGGAAGGCTCGGCGTCTCGGCCGACGACGTGGCGCGCGGCATCGTGCGGATCGCCAACAACAACATGGTCAACGCGCTGAAGCTCGTCTCGCTCAACCGCGGCTTCGATCCGCGCGACTTCACGCTGGTCGCCTTCGGCGGCGGCGGGGCGATGCATGCGGTGGCGCTCGGCACGGAACTCGGCGTGAAGAAGGTCGTCATCCCGGCCGGCGCCTCGGTGTTCTCCGCCTGGGGCATGATGATGTCGGACCTGCGCCGCGACTACTTCGTCACGAAGCTCGCGGACCTCAAGCCCGGCGCGGCCGAAGCCATCGAAGGCCTCTTTGCCGAGACAGAAGCGCTGGCCCACCGGCAATTCGCCGAGGAAGGCGTCGGGAAGGACAAGGTCCGGTTCCTGCGTTACGGCAAGTTCCGCTACCAGAACCAGGAGCACACGACCGAAGTCCTCGTCGAAGGCGCGATCACCGACGAGAGCCTCGCCGCCATCGAGGCCGCCTTCCACGAGACCTACGAGCGGGAATACACCTACCGCCTCGACGCCCCCGTCGAGCTGGTCGGCATCCACCTCGTCGCCTCGGCCGAGGTCGGCAAGCTGAAGATGCAGGAAAGGCCGCTTTCCGCGACGCCCGCCTCCGCCGCGCGGAAGGGCGAGCGCAAGGTCGACTATGCGCTGGAAGGCGTGCATCCGGCCGCAATCTACGACGGCGAGAAGCTGGAGCCCGGCATGGCCTTCACCGGCCCGGCGATCGTCGAGGATCCGGGCACGACGATCGTCGTCCACCCCGGCAACCGCGTCGAGATCGACGGTTTCGGCAATATCCACATCCACCTGAAAGCCTGAGGAGTGCGGGACATGACGACAGCTTCCCACGATCCGATCACGCTGGAAATCATCCAGAACTCGCTGCAGGCGACCGCCGACGAGATGTTCGCGGCCATGCGCAAGACGGCGATGAGCTCCATCATCTACGAAGTGCTCGACATGGGCACGGGCATCACCGATGCTGAGGGGCGCCTTGCCTCCTCCGGCGCGGGCATTCCCGGCTTCATCGGCGTGCTCGACAAGTCGGTGAAGGTGCTCCTGAAGAAATTCTCGAAGCCCGGCGACATCCAGCCCGGCGACGTCTTCATCACCAACGACCCCTATTACGGCGGCGTGACGCATCTCAACGACCTCGTCGTCTGCATGCCGGTCTTTTCCGGCGACCGGCTGATCGCCTGGACGGCCAACATCGCCCACAATTCCGACGTCGGCGGCAAGTCGCCGGGTTCGCTCTCCGCCGACGCGACGGAGATCTTCCAGGAAGGCCTGCGCCTTCCCGCCATCAAGATGATCTCGAAGGGCAAGGCCATTCCCGGCATCTTCGACATCATCACCGTCAATTCGCGCATGCCGGACTTCCTCGAAGGCGACCTCTGGGCCGCAATCGCCTCCGTCCGCATCGGGGCGAAACGCCTTGCCGAGCTTGCGGAAAAATACTCCGTCGCCACCTTCGAGGCGGCCATGGCGGGCTTCATGGACCATGGCGAGAAGATCGCGCTCGCCGAGCTGGCGAAGCTCCCGCACGGCACCTTCGAGCTGACCGAGGAACAGGACGACGGGCGCCTGTTCAACGTCAAGGTGACGATCTCCGACACGGAATTCGTCATCGACCTCAGAGACAACCCGGACCAGGACAGCGGCCCGTCGAACGCCGGCTACGACGACACGCTCGTCAGCATGCAGGTCATCTTCAAGGCGCTGACCGACCCGGCCTCGCCGGCCAACGAAGGCTCCTTCCGCCCGCTCAAGGTGCTGACGCGCGAGGGCTCGTGCTTCCATGCCAGGGAGCCGGCGGCGGTGGGCTTCTACTACGAGATCGGCATCCGCGGCTACGACCTCGTCTGGCGCTGCCTTGCCCCGCACATGCCGGAAAAGTTGCCCGCCGGGCATTTCTCCTCCATCGCCGGCACCTTCATCGGCGGCATCCATCCCGATACCGGACGGCAATATACGATCATCGAGCCGCAGATCGGCGGCTGGGGCGCCGCGAACGGCCGCGACGGCAATTCGGCGATCTTCTCCGGCGTGCACGGCGAGACCTACAATTGCCCGGCCGAGATCTCCGAGGCCCGCAACGGCCTCTTCGTCGACCGCATGGAGCTCAACACCGATCCGGGCGGCGAAGGTAAGTGGCGGGGCGGCCACGGCATCCGGCTCGACTACCGCATCCGCCGCGACGATTCCTTCCTGACGCTCGGCTACACCCGCTCGCGCATCCTGCCCTGGTCGCTCGACGGCGGCAACGAGGGCTCGGCCAACTATGCGCTCGTCCTGCGAAAGAATGGGGAATCGGAGCGCTACGCCTTCGCCTCCGGCATCAGGGTCGACAAGGACGACGTGATCCGCGTGATCACGGGTGCTGGCGGAGGGTTCGGAAATCCGAAAGAACGTGATCCAGCCCTCGTGCTCGAAGACATCCGCAACGAGTACGTAACGGCGGAACGTGCGCGCGCGATCTATGGATCGAACGTGTGAGTCATCGAACTGATCTCCGACGGTATCGACGGGGATCATCATGAAACTGTAGAGGAGGATAACAAAATGAGCACTGAGCCGCTCAAGATTATGTATCTTAACCCCGTCGGCGCAAACGACGCAGTTGATGCGATCTTTGCAGACATGGCGCGGGACCACAAACTGCCGGGCACAGAGGTACACGTGGCTGCGTTGCCGAAGGTCGGCTACAGCTTCTCCCATATCGAATTTCGCACCTATGAAGCGTTGGTGACACGCGGCATCATGCGTGCGGTGCGCACCGCAGCGCGCGAAGGTTTCGATGCACTGGCGATCGGCTGCTTTTACGACACCGCTTTACATGATGCGCGCGAGATTTCCGGCTCGATGATCATAACCGCGCCCTGCATCGCTTCTTGCGAAATCGCCGCCAGCCTTGCCAACCTCTTCGGGATCATCGTCGGTCGACGGAAATGGGTACATCAGATGCAGTCGACCGTCCACGGCTATGGCCATGCGGAACGTCTTGCCGGTTTCTACGATGTCGGCCTCGGGGTAGATGATTTTCAGAAAGATCATGTGGAAACCAACCGCCGTTTGCTAGCCGCCGGTCGCAAGGCGGTTGAGGAAGGCGGCGCGGAAGCACTCATCCTCGGCTGCACGATGGAAATCGGTTTCTACAAGGAGATTGAGAAGGAACTTGGCGTGCCGGTCATTGATCCATCCATCGCCGCTTTGAAGCGAGCGGAATATGCTGCGATTCTCAAGCGCCAGTGCGGCTGGGTACCTAGCCGGAAAGGCTCCTGCGAAGCACCTTCCGAAGCCGAACTTTCTGCCTTCAAAGCGTTCCCTGACAACGAACCCGTCTTTGGCAGTCGCATCATCATTCCTGCTTCCTGAGTGAAGACGACAAACAGGATAGGATAGCCGCTCCCGGTCAAGGTCTTGTTCTGACGCGTATCAGCCAATTCAGGGCTGTACGCGAACGGGAAAGCTATGAGTCGAGAGTGACAGATCGGTCTGATCTCCGACAATTTCGTCGGGGATCGCAACGACACTACTAAGGAGAATAGCAATATGAGTCCTGAACCGTTCAAGATCATGTATCTCAATCCCTTTGCTGCGAACGATGCAGTAGATGCCATCTTTGCCGACATGGCGCGGGACCACAAACTGCCTGGTACGGAAGTCCACGTGGCTGCCTTGCCGAAGGCTAGCTATGGCTTCTCCCATATCGAATTCCGCACCTATGAGGCATTGGTGACACGCGGCATCATGCGGGCGGTGCGCACCGCAGCACGGGAAGGTTTCGATGCGCTGGCCATTGGCTGCTTCTACGACACAGCGTTACACGATGCTCTTGAGATTTCGGACCAAATGGTCGTCACTGCTCCCTGCATTGCCTCCTGTGAGATCGCCGCAAGCCTTGCCAACCGCTTCGGCATCATTGTCGGCCGGCGCAAATGGGTGCACCAGATGCAGTCCACCGTGCACGGGTATGGCCACGCGGAACGTCTCGCGGGCTTCTATGATGTCGACCTCGGTGTCGATGATTTCCAGAAGGATCATGCGGAAACCAACCGACGGCTGCTGGCCGCCGGTCGCAAGGCGGTGGAGGAAGGTGGCGCGGAAGCGCTCATTCTCGGCTGCACCATGGAGGTCGGCTTCTACAAGGAAATCGAGAAAGAGCTCGGCGTGCCGGTCATCGATCCGTCCATCGCCGCTTTGAAGCGGGCGGAATATGCAGCGATCCTTAAGCGCCAGTGCGGCTGGGTGCCAAGCCGGAAAGGCTCGTGTGAATCGCCGTCTGAAGCCGAACTTGCCGCGTTCAAAGCCTTTCCGGACGACGAGCCGATCTTCGGCAGCCGCATCATCATTCCAGCTACGTGAACGAGGACAAGACCATGCAAAAACAGATCGCCTCCCGACTTCTAGCCCTGCGACAGCGCATGGCCGAAGCAGGTACGGGCCTCGTCGCCGTCGCACCCGGTTCTCACATGGACTGGGTGCTGGGCTTCCACCCGCATCCCGACGAGCGCCCCTGCCTGCTGCTCATTGGCCCGGAAAAGGAGGCTTTCCTGATGCCAGCGCTGAATGCGGAGGGCAGCCGGGAATTCACGAATATCAAGTTCTACACCTGGGCTGATGATGAAGGCCCCGACGTCGCCTTGCGAGCAGCATTATCGGCCATCGGGGCGGAAGCACCCGGCCTCGTCACGCTTGATGAAACGATGCGCGCTGACTTCGCGCTACTGCTCCTCGATGCTTTGCCTGCAGATACGTGTCGCAATTTTACGCCCGCAACGCTCGGCGGTCTCCGCATGCGCAAAGACAGCAATGAATACGCAAAACTCAAGATGAATGCCAGCATCGCCGATCGCGCCATGGAAGCGGCATTCACCGCAATCAGGCCGGGCATGACCGAGAATGAACTTGCCGCGGAAATCCGCGCACATTTTTCGTCGGAAGGTGCCGAGCCGCGCTTCTGGATTGTGGGCGCGGGAGGCAACGGCGCGTTCCCGCACCATTCGGCTAGCGATCGCGTTATCCAGGAAGGGGACGCGGTGGTGATCGACATTGGCGGACGCAAGCAGGGATTCCCTTCTGACATCACCCGCATGGCCGTCGTCGGCATGCCGCCCGAAGGTTATGGGGAGATCCACACCATCGTCGAGAAGGCCGTGCAGGCGGCGCTGAAGGTAGCTCGTCCGGGCGTCATGGCGCGCGAGGTGGATGCAGCGGCTCGCAACGTCATCGCCGATGCGGGCTATGGCGAATATTTCGTGCACCGTACCGGCCACGGCATCGGCATCGATGGTCACGAGCCGCCCTATATCACTGCAACCTCCGAAACGGTGCTGGAGGAAGGGATGGTCTTCTCCATCGAACCTGGCATCTATCTGCCCGGCCGCTTCGGCATCCGCCTAGAGGATATTGTGATCCTGCGCGAATACGGACCGGAAATCCTCTCCGCGCTTCCGCGCGACGTGCATATGGCGAGGGGCTGATATGGGCGCCACAGCAAGAGCATGGGTCATCAATGGTTATGACGGTTATCAGGGACTGAGACTAGTCAAGGTTCCTATTGAGCAACCAGGTCCCGGAGAAGTTCGGCTTCGAATTGAGGCATTTGCTCTCAATTGGGGTGATATGGATCTGATGGTGGACAATTATTCATTCAGCTTCCACCATTTTCCAGCTTGTGTCGGAATTGAGGCGGCCGGCATTGTTGAGGCCGTCGGCGATGGGGTTGAGGGAATAACCATCGGAAGCCGCTACTGTACTTTGCCCTATTTCTATTACAATCGTGGGGCCAGCACAGAGACACTCATCGTCGATGCACGGTATATAACACCGGCGCCTCCCGGACTGTCGGCCCCAGAAAGCGCATCCATATGGATGCAGTACCTGACTGCCTATTATCCCCTCGCTGAAGTCTCGAAGGTTGGGCCGGATAGTTTCGTTCTCGCTACCGCTGCAACGTCGACAGCCGGATCAGCAGCACTTGAAATAGGCCGCATGCTCGGCGCAACCATAATCGGCACGACACGGTTTCCCTCCAACGTTCCCTATCTGAAGGAAAGAGGCGCTTCTCATGTCATCGTGACCGATAGCGACGGGACTTCAATTGCCGAACAACTTCTGGCGGTGACCGGCGGTAAGGGAATTGATGTCGCCTTTGATCCAATCGGAGAGGGACTGATCTCCAAATACAGTCCTGCCTTTGCGCGAGATGCGCATGTCTATTTTTACGGCACTCTGGACACAAAGCCGCCCGAACTTCCTTTGCGAGACATGTTTCAAAAGAACGTGACGTTCCAGCCGTACTCAGTATTCAACTACGTTGAACATCAAGAAATGAGACAGAGAGGCGTGGATTATGTAAATAAAAATCTCACTTTAAAAAATATTAGTCCGAATATAGACCGCTTATTTCCTATGAATGGATACATAGAAGCTTGGAAATATATGAAATCCACCAGGAGTTCACATGGGAAAATCGTAATAGACGTCACAAATTGATCTCCGAAATGTAAAAATACCATGTCCACGCAAGTATGCCAATAAGAAGGGGAATACCATGCTACTTTTTCGTAAAATGAGCATCGCTGGCTCACTAATGTCAACGATCGCTCTTTCATTCGTTCCAAATGGTGCGTACGCAGGAAATTTCTTGGGAAACGCCCAACCCGGGACACCGGGTTGGGCGCTTCAACTGTGGCCTTACTATACGAAGGAAAATAACAGCCAAACGGCAGCAAATTTTTTCCAGCTGGCCTGGTTCAGCGAAACTGGACTGACCGGCACAAAGCAGGATCAGGTTGAACTCTGGCTAGGTTTTAATGGTGGTTACCAAAAAAGCGATTTTGAGGGTGATGACTCACGGTGGGGTGTTACATCTCCTCAACTAGGATTCGAATATTACTATCAGGTCGCAGCCACAAAAGCCAAACCAAACACAGAGGGTTATCGAGCCTGGTGGATCAGCCCTACGATATTCATGAACTTTCCTAACGGATCGGATAAATCCAGCGGGTACGGTGCTGGCGCGAACCAGTATTCCATCAGCGCGAGCGTCAATAACTTCTTTGGTTATGACAAATGGCAACTAAGCATATCGCCCGCGAATATTAACTACCTCTTCCGCGACAAAAATTATACCGACCTGGAAACGGGAGGCCGGAAGCGTATGCAGGCAGGCCTTTCGCTCAATCTGGCGGATATCGCGTTTGGATATCAGCTGACGGATACGCTGGCCGTTGGCGTCCATCACCAATATGACATCTACAATCTGACCGACTCTGATTATGCTAGGTCGGAACGCGGGAGGGTAGGACCGACTTTTACCTATTCAGGCCTGGCGGATAAGGGTTATTGGATTTCCGGCACCCTCGATTTCGATTATTCGAATCGAAATACTGAGAGGGCGACGACCTTCAGCGCGTTTATCGGAAAATCACTTTGAAAAAGTCGATACGAACAAAGCCATGATTGAATAAAACCTGTCCCTGAGGCAGGTGAAGCTCGGAGAACCACTGGAAACAAGCGGGTTCCGCTGTAATTTCTCTTAACGATTATCTCCTTTTAGCTTCTTGCCATAAACGGCACACGAAGATGTATCGAGTAGCCCCGACACGATAACCTCGCGTTGGGGCATTTTGAATATCGGCGCGAAGTTTACAGTATTGCCAAGTTGTCTGATGGGCATTGATTTATCACTTTGAGGTGATCATTCCATACCCTATGCCCTGTCTGAAAGGCTTTCGCTTTGCGCATGAAATTATCGCCTATGCGGTTTGGGTCTATTATCGATTCCCTTAAGCACCGCGGGTAGAAGACTTGCTTCCAGACCTGGTGTCATTGTCAGTCGATAAACTGTCAAGGAGCTGTCACGTTGTTTGACGTGCGGGGGCGTGGAAGTCGCAGAGTGGATTTCAGGCGAGTTGCAGCACTGCCATCCTCCATTGAATAGTAGCGGCTTGACCAGAGGATCGTTTGGAACGGTCAGCAATCCTGACCCAAAGGCAACATAGTGGCCAAAAAGGCCAAAATTCGTGTCATTTGACATTTCCAACGGCTATTTTGATGAATATCGGAGAAGACAAGCTGATGGACCATCACGAGGCGCTTAAGTGCGCGCGCACGCTCATGCAGGCTCAGAAGAGCCTGCGTCGGCAGCTTGTCAAAATGCTGCGGCACGGAACCAAGGCGGTAATCGACTTTAGCTTCTGGAACGCCAAAGCACGGGCCGACTACCGTGAGCTTGTGCAGCGCAACGATCATCACTGCCAACTCGTGTATATGAACGCTCCAGAGAAGGTCTTGCGCGAGCGGTTGATCGCGAGGGCCTCCCGCCAAGATGCTAACGCGGCCTTTCCAATTACAGAGGAGCGTTTGCGGCGCTACATCCGGGGCTTCGAACCACCATCTGGCAAAGAAGCGTGGACGGTGGAATAGGGACCAAAGCGCTCATAAGTCATGCTGGTGGCAAAGAATCTCAGGGAGTAGCCGGAGAAATGGAGAGAATCGGAAAAATACGACGCCTTCGTCGATATCCGTTGAAATCAGCCCTTGGTGAAGAGCTTCAGCACGCGGTGCTGACAAAGACAGGTGTCCATGGCGACCGGGCATTTGCCGTAATGGACAGAGAAAGCAGGAAAATCGCCAGTGCGAAAAGGCCAATGCTCTGGCGGTCCCTTCTATCGCTCACGGCTCAGCTTTTGGAAGACACTGGCACTTTGGCAATCTCTCTGCCCAATGGCCACACCATTCATTCGAACTCGGCAAATATCGATCCAGCTCTGTCCAACCTCCTTGGACGCCACGTCTCGCTGGTATCCGAGCGCCGGCCCGGAATGCAGTTTGAACGCTCACGACCGGAAGAAGTGCTGGCTCACGGCCTTGATGCCGATGTTGCCT
>Ga0180222_1001241_pt1 | contig 28059 bp, 31 predicted proteins | sample eDN5th37CKraftOP_FD_151336 | JGI IMG/M metagenome (GOLD analysis project Ga0180222, IMG submission 151336) | Enriched Organic Plus compost microbial communities from Emeryville, California, USA - eDNA 5th pass 37_C Kraft OP (version 2) (version 2) ...
CCTGCACCGGCCGGAACTCGGGCAGCGTCGCGAGCGTCACCGCTTCGTCGACGCGATTGAGCGCCTCGACCGCCGCGCGATCGACGACGAGCACGCCGGCCGACTTGGCGTAAAGATTGGCGCGTCCCGTGAAGGCGTCTTCGATGAAGACGCCGTCGCCCGCGACCGCGCGCGCGAGCGCCGCCGCCGCATCGTCCTCGCTCACGTCGCCCGCTTCCAGCCGCGCGACGACGATCTCCTGGATGCCGGCGCGATCGAGCGCCGCAATCTCGGCCGGCCCGATCAGCGTCCCTTTCTTCACGACGCGATCCGGCGTCCGCACCGAATGGACGGTGGTCGCCCCTTCGGCTTCCCGCACCGGAACAGGCCCGAACTTCATGGCGTCGCCTCCGGCCCCCGCCGCAGCCGCAGGATGATCTCCGCCATGATCGACAGGGCGATCTCCTGCGGGCTGGACGCGCCGATGGAGAGGCCGATTGGCGCATGAATGCGCGCGATCGATTGCTCCGGCACGCCGCGCTTCTTCAGGCTCTCGACGCGCCGGCCATGCGTTTTCTTCGAGCCCAGCGCACCCACATAGAAGCAACCGGACGCGAGCGCGATCTCGAGCGCCGGGTCGTCGATTTTGGGGTCGTGCGTGAGCGCGACGAACGCGGTCCAATGGTCGGGCTTCAGCTTCGGCAACGCGGTGTCCGGCCATTCCGCATGGAGCGGCACGTCGGGGAACCGCTCCGGCGTCGCGAACGCCGTGCGCGGGTCGACGATCGAGACGTCGAAACCCATCATCCGCGCGAGCGGCGCGAGCGTCTGGCTCACATGCACCGCGCCCGTGATCAGGAGCCGGGGCGGCGGCAGATGCAGCTCGAGGAAGACCTGTCCTGCTTCCGTCTCGACGACGCCGCTCTTTCCGCTGCGGATCTGCGCCTGCAGCGCTTCCGCGAGCGGATCCTGGGCGACCTCCGCCTCGCGCACGAGCCGCTGCGCGCCGCTCGCCGGATCGGTAACGACGACTACCGCGCGCCGGGCGGCACGCTCCGCATTCAACCCCACAAGAAGATCGAGGCGCATGCTTGCTTGTATCACCTCTCTTCGGACAGAGAGAGGCGGCCGAGGTCAATCCACTTTTTCAACGTAAACGCGGATATTTCCGCCGCAGGAGAGCCCGGCCCGCCACGCGGTTTCATCGGCCACGCCGAATTCGAGCATCTGCGGCTTGCCGCTCTCGATCACATCCGCGGCCGCCGCGATCACGTCACCCTCGACGCAACCGCCCGACACCGACCCCATGAAATTCTGCTGGTCGTCGATGACGAGATGACTGCCCACGGGTCGGGGAGCCGAGCCCCACGTCTGCACCACCGTCGCAATCGCCACGCCGCGACCCTCTCGCTTCCACTGCTCGGCTGCGGCCAAGACGTCATCATCAAGCTTGCTCATGGATGCCTCCGGCTCTGTGCAGGGAAATGTAGGGGTGCCGCTGCCCGTGTTCTAGCCCGCCGTCTTGACTGCCCGCCGCGCCATCACGCCGATCAGATGCGCCCGGTAATCGGCCGCCGCATGAATATCGGAGACGAGATTGGAGGGATCGATCTCGATGCCCTTGATCGCATCCGGATCGAACCGTTCAGCGAGCGCCTTTTCCATCGCCGGCACCCGGAAGACGCCGCTCTGGCCGGCACCGGTGACGGCGACCCGCACCGCGCCCTGCGTCTCCGAGACGAACACACCGACGATCGCAAAGCGCGATGCCGGATGGCGGAATTTCATATAAGCGGCGCGGCCCGGCGCCGGAAACACGACGCGCAGGATCATCTCGTCGGCTTCGAGCGCCGTCTCGAACAGGCCCATGAAGAAGTCGTCAGCCGCGATCTCCCGCTTGTTGGTGACGATCGTGGCGCCGAGCCCGAGGCAGGCAGCCGGATAATCCGCCGCCGGATCGTTGTTGGCGATCGAGCCGCCGATCGTGCCGCGGTTACGTACCGCGGGATCGCCGATCCCCGCCGCAAGCGCCGCGAGCGCCGGAATCGCCTGCTTCACGTCCGCCGATTCCGCGACCTCCACGTGCCGCGTCAGCGCGCCGATCGAGAGCGTGCCGCCACGCAGCACGGTGCCGCCGGCAGCCTTGTCCATGACAAGACTGCCACCCTTGCGCTCGACACCGGCGAGGCCACTGATCGCATTGAGGTCGATCACGTTCTTCGGCGCGGCAAGCCGCTGCTTCATGGTCGGCAAGAGGGTCTGCCCGCCCGCAAGGAGCTTCGCATCTTCCGCCTTCAAAAACTTGATCGCCTCGTCAACCGAACTCGGGCGATGGAATTCGAAATTATACATGGGCGATTTCCTTGATCCCTATTTTGGTGTCTTTGCTGCGGCGTCGACGGCGCGACGTGCCATCACGCCGATCAGGTTTGCGCGATATTCAGCGGAGCCGTGCAGGTCCGCAATCAGTCCGCTCGGGTCGATCTTCACGTTTTCAAGTGACTTCGGCGCGAACCGCCTGTCGAGGGCGCGCTCCATCGCCGGCACCCGAAACACGCCATTTTCGCCCGCGCCCGTCACTGCGACGCGAACGCCCTTCCCGTCCTTGGCGACGAACACGCCCACCAGCGCATAGCGCGACGCTGGGTTCGGAAATTTCGCATATGCCGCTTTGAGCGGAATCGGAAAGCTGACCTGAGTGATGATCTCGTCGGGCTCGAGCGCCGTCTCGAACAAGCCCTTGAAGAATTCATCCGCCGGAATCTCGCGCCTGTTGGTAAAGATCGTCGCCGCCAGCGCAAGGCAGGCGGACGGATAGTCGGCCGACGGATCGTTGTTGGCGACCGAGCCGCCGATCGTGCCGCGGTTGCGCACCGCCGGGTCGCCGATGCCGTCGGCAAGGTCGGACAAGGCGGGAATCGCTTTCCGCACCACCGCCGATGCCGCGACTTCCGCGTGCCGCGTCATCGCGCCGATGACGATGTTGCGTCCCCTGCGCTCGATCCCCGTCAGCGCCTCGATTTGCGAAAGGTCGACGAGGTGCTTCGGCGCCGCGAGCCGCTGCTTCAGCGTCGGGATCAGCGTCTGTCCGCCCGCGATCAGTTTCGCGTCGTCGGCCTGCAGAAAGCCGACGGCGCTCGCGAGGTTCTTTGGCCGGTGAAAGTTGAAATCGTACATCGCGCCCTCGCCTTCTCAGACGGTGTTTCAGGCCGCGCGCCGCCTGCCTTTCATCGCTTTCGCGCCTGCGGCGATCGACTTCACGATGTTGTGGTAACCGGTGCAGCGGCAGAGATTGCCTTCCAGCCCCTCGCGGATCGTCTGCTCGTCGAGATCGCCGCCTTCCCGGTTCACGAGATCGACCGCAGTCATGATCATGCCCGGCGTGCAGAAGCCGCACTGCAATCCGTGGTTTTCGCGGAACGCTTCCTGCATCGGGTGCAGCGCGCCGTCGGTCGCAAGCCCCTCGATCGTAACGACCCGCGCACCCTCGGCCTGCGCCGCGAGCATGGTACAGGATTTCACCGCCTTGCCGTCCACGTGGACGACGCAGGCGCCGCACTGACTGGTGTCGCAGCCGATATGGGTGCCGGTGAGCTTAAGGTGCTCCCGCAGGAAGGTGACGAGCAGGGTACGGGCTTCAACGTCGGCCGACACGGCCTTTCCGTTCACGGTCAGGCTAACCTTGGGCATGGTTGATTTCCGGGTTGGGGGCAAACGCCCCTTTGGAATTAAACGAAGTTCAATCCGGGCAGGCGCCTTCGGTCAAGTCCGCGGTCCGTTCTGCGGCTATTTGGAAAGCTCCGCCGTGAAATTGGCGAAAAATTTGTCCGCGATCTTCTTGGCGGAGCCGGCGAGCAGCCGCTGCCCAAGTTGGGCAATCTTCCCACCGACATTCGCCTCGGCCTTGTAGGCGAGCTTCGTCCCCTCCGGTACCTCGGTGAGGCTGACGGTCGCGCCGCCCTTGGCGAAGCCGGCGACCCCGCCTTCCCCCTCGCCCGCGATCCGGTAGCCGTTCGGCGGGTCGAGGTCCTCGAGCCGTACCTTGCCCTTGAAGCGCGCCCGGACCGGACCCAGATCCATCCGCACCACCGCGGCGAATTCGTTGTCCGATTGCTTTTGCAACTCTTCGCAACCGGGGATGCACTTCTTCAGCATCTCGGGATCGTTCAGCGCGGCATAAACCGCCTCGCGGTCACGTGGCAACACATACTCACCCGTCATTTCAAGCGCCATTCAACCCTCCGTATCGGCGCCCCCATATAGCCGGATCGGAACTGATTTGCACGCCGGGCTTCTCCCATGCTGCAACGCAGCCTATTGTCGCGCGCCATTACTGGCGCAGAAACGAATGAGGAACGACGCATGCCCCTAATCGACGCAGACGGCACACCCATCAACGTGGAAATCGAAGGCAAGGCCGATGCGCCAGTCCTCGTGCTCTCGAATTCGCTCGGCACCAATCTCCACATGTGGGACGAACAGGCGAAAGCGCTCGCCAAGCACTTCCGTGTGGTGCGCTACGACCAGCGCGGGCACGGTAAGTCGGGCGTGCCAGACGGCGTCTATTCGATCGAGCGCCTTTCCCGCGACGTGCTTGCGATCCTCGACGCACTCGAGATCCAGCGCGCCCATTTCTGCGGGCTCTCCATGGGCGGCATGACCGGCATGTGGCTCGGATGCCATGCGCCGGAGCGCCTCGACAAGCTTGTGCTGTCGAACACCGCGCCCAAGGCCCTCGGCCCCGATGCCTGGAACGCACGCATTCAGGCCGTCCGCGCCAACGGCGTCGCTTCGATCGCCGACGGCGTGATGGGCGCTTGGTTCACCAAGGAATTTCACGAACGCGAGCCGAAGAAGGTCGCGTGGATCAAGGAGATGTTCTCCGCGACGCCGCTGCAGGGCTATGTCGGCTGCTGCGGCGGAATCCGCGACATGGACCAGCGCGAAGCAATCTCGCAAATCAAAGTGCCGACGCTCATCATCGCCGGCCGCCAGGACAACGCCACGCCGCTTTCAGCCGCGGAGTTCATGGCCTCGCAGATCGCCGGCTCCAAGCTCGTCGTGCTCGACGCCGCCCACATCTCGAACGTGGAGCAGTCGGACCGCTACACGGCGACGCTCGAGGAATTCCTGCTGAAGAACTGAGAAATGGAGGCGGTCGCCGCTATTCGGCGACCGCCGTCCGCGCCCGCACGGCAGAATCGCGAAACGCCTGAGGCGTCGTGCCGGTCTGCTTCTTGAAGAAGCGGCCGAAGTGCGAGGGATCGGCGAACGCGAGCTCATAGGCGATCTCGCCCACGGTGAGCTGCGTGAACACGAGCTGCCGCTTCGCCTCGGTCAGGATGCGCTGGCGCAACAGATGACCCGCCGTGACGCCGGTGGCACGCTTGACATGATCGTTGAGCCGGTCGGGCGTCATCGCAAGCCGGTCGGCATAGAAACCGATATTGCGCTCCGACTGGAAATGCAGCTCGATCAGCCGGCGCAATTCCTCGACCGTCGGGTCGGCCGCCTTCAGCGTCACCGCGCCCGTACGCTTCTGGCTCGCCGCGAGGCGCGCCACCTCGATGCCGATGAGCGCCAGATAGGAGCGCGCCGCCACTTCGTAGCCTTCGCGCGCGAGCGACGTTTCATCCAGCAATTCCGTGCAAAGACGGCACAGCCGCGCGACACCCTCGTTCTGATTCAACGCCAGCAACGGCGTTGTCGCGAGCGTCCGCAGCCGCGCCAGCGCGAAATTCCCGTTCTCGCCGAGCGCGCCCGCGACGTCCTCCGTGAAACTGACGACGTAGCCTTCGGTCACCTGCGGACGAAACCGGAATCCGTGCGCCACCGTGGGCGCGATCAGGATGACCGCGGGCGCCTGGAACGGAATTGCGTCCGCCTCGAGGTCGAGCATCCCTCCGCCCCGCTCGACGACCAGCACCTGAAACAGGTTACGATGCCGATGCGGGCTGATGGTCCAGCCGTTCACCGACGACCGCGAGGAGATCGTCTCCACGTGGACGAAATCAAACGCCTGATCGTCCGGCGGATCGCCGTAGAGGTGAAACAGCGGCAGGGTCGTGCAGTGAGGCATGCGCCAACAATAGGCCAAGCTCGAAGTCGGGAAAACGGTGCGCTGCCGCATAAAAAAAAGCCCCGCACGAAGCGGGGCTTCTTCGCAGAAAGGAACGTAAGGAAACGTAGGGATTAGCGTTGCTTCTGCGGATGCTGCTGTTGCTGCCCGCCCTGCTGGCCGCCCTTTCCTGGCTGCTGCTGTTGCTGTTGGCCGGGTTTCTGGTTGCCGCCTTGCTGTTGCTGACCGGGGCGCGGTTGGTTCTGGCTCTGCTGCTGGTTCGGGTTCTGATTGGTCATCATCTGCTCCGTCGGAGAGCCCCGCAGATATCTACCGCAGGACAGCCAACATTCGTCGTCAGACCCGGCCACGCGATTAAGGTACGGCCAACGCAACCGGTCGCAATTGTCTGAAACTGTCAGCAGATGGAACAATCGTGCGCCGCGCCCCGCGCTTATACGTGCTTATACGTGCGTTCGTGATAGACGAGCGCGGAACCCGGTTCCCCCTGCCGCACCGCCACAACGCCGCAGAAATAAACATTGTGTGACGCGACCGGCTTCCACTCGATCACGCGGCAGTCGCAACTCACGACGGCGGAGAGCAAGGCGGGCGATCCCGTCTCCAGCGTCGTCCAGTCGCCCTGCAGGAAGCGCTGCTCGCCGGAGAGACCCGTGCGCCCCGCAAAAACGTCGGCAACCGGATCGTCGCCCGCACGCAATGTGTTCACGCACAAGACGCGGTTCGCATGCAGCGCGCTGGTCACGCGGCTGCGGTGATTGACGCAAACGAGCAAGGTCGCGGGCTGATCGGAGACGGAGCTCACAGCCGTCGCGGTGAACCCGTGCTTGCCGCCCGGACCGTCCGTCGTCACCACGTGCACGGCCGCGCCGAATCGCGCCATTGCCTCGCGAAAGCGCACCGGCTCGACGGTCGGAAAATCCACCGGCGGATCGACGGTGAACGCGCCGCCGGTCGCATCATCGGGCCGCTGCTCATGCCAACTCATGAAGAAGCCGTTGCCTCCATGTCTGGCGCAAGTCTACTTCTTTCTCCGGAACAGCGTCACAACCGTCTGCGCCGATGCTTAAGCGATTCTACGACTACGGGTTGATCCAGGTATTGCTGGTCCAGCCGTTCTCGTCGTAGTCCGCCATGCATTGGTCGACCATCGCCATCATCTGATCGAGCGAGCCGTTGCGGCGCGCGCCGGTCAGCGTCTGGATGCGGATGTCCTCGTGGTTGCCGGCATAATTGCGCTCGTAGAGCTCGTGCCGGCCGCCGAACTCGGTCCCGATCGAATCCCACAGGAGCTTCATGATCTTGATCCGCTCCTTGTAGGTCACGCCGTGCGAGCCGCGCACGAAGCGCTTCAGATACGGGTCGATTTCCGGATTCTTGAAATCCTTCGCCGACGACGGCAGGTAGATCAGCGCCGACGCGATGATCTTCTCGACGATCTCCTTGATCCGCGGATAGGCATCCGGGGCGAACACGCGATAGGACAACGCGGCCTGCAGGTTCGGCAGCACCGTGTCGCCGACCCATTCCTGCGGCGAGTTTGCCATGCAGTCCGCAAGCGACCAGAACAGATTGCGCCACGCGACCACCTCGCCGAGCAGCGCCTGGTTGCCGCGGAACTCATCGCCGCCGGTCGCGTGCAGCGCCTTGGCGAGCAGCCCCGCCATGAAGTCGAGCTTCACCGCATAACGCGTGCATCCCTGGAAGCAGAATCCGTTGAGGAAGCCCGAGCGCGGATAGAAGCTCAGGATCTTCTCGGTGTCGCGATAGACGAGGATGTCCTCCCAGGGGATCAGCACGTTGTCGAGCACGAAGATCGCATCGTTCTCGTCGAAACGCGACGACAGCGGATAGTCGTAGGGTGTGCCGGTCGCCATCGCGATCTGCTCGTAGGACGTGCGGCAGAAGAGTTTCACGCCTGGCGCGTCCATCGGCATGATGAACATGATTGCGAGATCGGGATCGGTCGTCGCCGTCGCGGCATTCTGGCCGAGGAAATTGTAGTGCGTGAACACCGACGATGTCGCCACCACCTTCGCGCCGGAAACGATCACGCCTGCGTCCGTCTCCTTCTGGATCGTGACATAGACGTCCTTCACCTCGTCCGTCGGTCGGCCGCGGTCGACCGGCGGGTTTACGATCGCGTGGTTCATGAACAGCACGGCGTCCTGGGCACGCTTGTGCCAGTTGCGCGCGTTGTCAGCGAACTTGCCGTAGTAGTCGGCATTGGCGCCGAGCGTATTCATCAGCGCCGCCTTGTAGTCCGGCGTCCGTCCCATCCAGCCGTAGCTCATGCGCGCCCAAGCGGCGATCGCCTGCTGCTGCGCGACGAGTTCCTCGCGCGATTTCGCCACCCGGAAGAACTTGTGCGTATAGCCGCCGGAACCGGTGTCGGTCGGCGACGTCAGCACGTCCTTATGCTTGGGGTCGTGCAGCGCGTCGTAAAGGCGCGCGATCGACCGCGCCGAATTCTGCAGCGCTGGATGGGTGGTAACGTCCTTGATTCGCTCTCCGTTGATATAGACTTGGCGGTCGTCCTTGAGGCTCTCGAGAAATTCCTTACCGGTGAACGGACGGCCCTTTCCGGCGAGCATGTCCTCGGGCTTGCGGGGCATATTGACTTCTCCTGCAGGCCGGCTTGAGCCGGCGCGTTTCCTCGTTCTCACTCTTAATAGCGCGGGGTCGGCCCGGAAGGTACGGTTACGGGATTGTGCGGAACCTCTCGCCCGTCCGGCCGGCCTGCCTCCGGGCGCCCATCCACACACCAAGGCTTGATTGTCGCGGCGTTCCTGCCACGCTACACCTCATACGTGACGCATGCGGACGTGCGGCCGCTCTTGGCAGGCCGCTGAGAAGCCGGCAGCGCCACCAGGGGAGTTGGGACAGTGGAATATTTCCTGCAGCAGCTCATCAATGGGCTGACGCTTGGCTCGATCTATGGCCTGATCGCCATCGGCTACACGATGGTTTACGGCATCATCGGCATGATCAATTTCGCCCACGGCGACATCTTCATGGTGGGCGCCTTTATCGCGCTGATTGCCTTCCTGGCGCTTGTCGCGATCGGGCTCACGGCCGTCCCGGTCGCACTCCTGGTCGTGCTCCTCGTCGCCATGCTCCTGACCGCGCTTTATGGCTGGACGGTCGAGCGCTTCGCCTATCGTCCCCTGCGCGGCTCCTTCCGCCTCGCACCGCTGATCTCCGCGATCGGCATGTCGATTGCATTGCAGAACTACATGCAGATTGCCCAGGGCGCGCGTGTGAAGCCGCTGCCTCCGATCATCACCGGCAACTATCCGCTCATCGACAGCGGCAACTTCCATGTGCAGGTTTCGAACATCCAGATCATCATCGTCGTCGTCACCGTCACCCTGATGGCCGGATTCTCCTGGCTCGTAGCCTCCACCCGGCTCGGCCGCGACATGCGCGCTTGCGCGCAGGACCTGAAGATGGCGGCGCTCGTCGGCGTCAATACCGACCGCACCATTTCCCTGACCTTCGTGATTGGCGCGGCTCTGGCTTCGGTCGCCGGCGTCATGTTCCTGCTCTATTATGGCGTGATCGATTTCTTTATCGGCTTCGTCGCCGGCGTCAAAGCCTTCACGGCGGCGGTGCTCGGCGGCATCGGCTCGCTTCCGGGCGCGATGCTCGGCGGCCTCCTGATCGGGCTGATCGAAACGTTCTGGTCCGCCTACTTCTCCGTTCAGTATAAGGACGTGGCCGCCTTCTCCGTGCTCGTGCTCGTGCTCATCTTCATGCCGACCGGCATTCTCGGCCGGCCGGAAGTCGAAAAAGTCTGAGCCCTTCATCGCTCATGTCGGTCGAAATCGCACGCGAAACGCAGAAATCGGCACGTTTCGATTTCGTCGGCGCGCTCTGGGATGCTGCGATCGCAGCCTTCGTCGCCTTCGGGCTTTTCTCCCTCATCGTCGGGCTGCGGACGGAACAGGGAAGCACGGGACAACTCGTCCTGTTTCCCCGTCCGGAATTGCTCTTCGCCCTCGTGGGTGTCGTCTTCGCCGGCCGCTTTGTGGTCGCCCTCTTCTTCCGGAGCGGCCTCATGTCCACGAGACACACGATCGTCTCGCCCGCCATGCGTCGGAGGCTCGATTATGTCGGCAGCTTCGTCGGCGTCTTTCTGCTCCTCTTCGCACTCGCCATTCCCTTTCTCTTCTATTCCGACCGCTACCTGCTCGACCTCGCGATCCTCGTCCTCACCTACGTGATGCTCGGTTGGGGCCTGAACATCGTCGTCGGCCTCGCTGGCCTGCTCGATCTTGGCTATGTCGCCTTCTATGCGGTCGGCGCCTATTCCTATGCGCTGCTCGCGCAAAACTTTGGCTGGTCGTTCTGGCTTTGCCTGCCGCTCGCCGGAATCCTCGCCGCCTTCTGGGGAATCCTTTTAGGCTTTCCCGTGCTGCGCCTGCGCGGCGACTATCTCGCCATCGTCACGCTCGCCTTCGGCGAGATCATCCGCCTGGTGTTGCTGAACTGGCAGGATTTCACCGGCGGCCCCAACGGCATCAGCGGCATTCCCCGCCCCTCCTTCTTCGGCCTTCCCTTCACGGCGAACGATGACGGGTTCGCCGCATACTTCGGGATCGAATTCGACCCGACGCACCGCGTCGTCTTTCTTTTCTATTTGATCCTCGCGCTCGCCCTGATCACGAACTTCGCTACCATTCGCCTGCGCCGGCTCCCGGTGGGCCGCGCCTGGGAGGCGATGCGCGAGGACGAGATCGCCTGCCGCTCGCTCGGCATCAACACCACGAACACCAAGCTCACCGCTTTTGCGATCGGCGCCATGTTCGGCGGCTTTGCCGGTGGCTTCTTCGCCACCCGTCAGGGCTTCATCAGTCCGGAATCGTTCGTCTTCATGGAATCCGCGATGATCGTCGCGATCGTCGTGCTCGGCGGCATGGGCTCGCAGATCGGCGTCGCCGTCGCAGCGGTCGTCATGGTCGGCGGCTTCGAGCTGTTCCGCGAGTTCGAGCAGTTCCGCATGCTGATCTTCGGCCTCGCCATGGTGGCTATCATGGTCTGGAGGCCGCGCGGCCTCGTCGCCCATCGCTCGCCGTCGATCTTCCTGCGTCAGAAAAAGGAGATCCCGCCGGAAGTGCTTGAAGAGGTGCAGCGATGACGGCGCCCGACATCCTGCTCGATGTGCGCCATCTCACCATGCGCTTCGGCGGACTGGTCGCGGTCGACAATCTCTCTTTCCAGGCCCGCCGCGGCCAGATCACAGCGATCATCGGGCCGAACGGCGCCGGCAAGACTACCGTCTTCAATTGCATCACCGGCTTCTATCGGCCGACCGAAGGCATGATCCGTCTCGTGCATCCGGACGGTACCGAATTCCTGCTCGAGCGGCTGTTCGACTTCCGCATCGCGGAGAAGGCGCGCGTCAACCGCACGTTCCAGAACATCCGTCTCTTCCCGGGCATGACGGTGCTCGAGAATCTCCTGATCGCGCAGCACAACGCGCTCATGCGAGCGTCGGGATACACGTTCTTCGGTCTCTTCGGACTGCCGGTGTACACAAAGGCGGAGCGCGCCGCCGTCGAAAAGGCGCGTTACTGGCTCGACCGGACCGGCCTCCTTGACCGTGCGGACGATCCGGCCGGCAGCCTCCCCTATGGCGCGCAGCGGCGCCTGGAGATCGCGCGCGCGCTGTGCGCCGACCCGGTACTGCTCTGCCTCGACGAGCCCGCCGCCGGCCTCAATCCGCGCGAGTCGGACGAACTGAGCGAACTCCTCCGGGAAATCGCGTCGGCGGACGGGACCTCGATCCTCCTGATCGAGCACCACATGCATGTGGTGATGGAGATTTCGCACCACGTGGTCGTGCTCGACTACGGCCAGAAAATCTCAGACGGCACGCCGGAAGTCGTACGCAACGATCCGCGCGTGATCGCCGCCTATCTCGGCGTCGAAGAAGAGGAAGTCGACACGGCGATCGAGGGGGCCGCGCCATGACCGCCCGCCCGTTCCTCTCGATCCGCGGCGTGAAAACCTTCTACGGAAACATCATGGCGCTCGGCGGCGTCGATCTCGACGTCGGCGAGGGCGAGATCGTGACGATCATCGGCGCGAACGGCGCCGGAAAATCCACCCTGATGATGACGATCTGCGGCTCGCCGCAGGCGCGTGAAGGCAGCATCGTTTTCGACGGCCGCGACATCACCCGCCTGCCAACCCACGAGATCGTGCGCGCGCGCATCGCGCAGTCGCCGGAAGGCCGCCGCATCTTCCCGCTCATGACCGTGTTCGAGAATCTGCAACTCGGCGCCGCGATCACCGACTTCGCGCATTTCGACGAGGACCTCGAGCGTGTGTTCACGCTGTTCCCGAAGCTTGCCGAACGCCGCAACCAGCGCGGCGGCACGCTCTCCGGCGGCGAGCAGCAGATGCTCGCGATCGCCCGCGCGCTCATGAGCCGTCCGCGGCTCCTGCTCCTCGACGAACCTTCGCTCGGCCTTGCCCCGCTCCTCGTGCAGCAGATCTTCGACGCGATCCGCGAGCTCAACGAACGCGATCGCCTCACGATCTTCCTCGTCGAGCAGAACGCCCACCACGCGCTGAAGCTCGCGCATCGCGGCTACGTGCTCGTCAACGGACTGATCACCATGCAGGGAGACGGGCGCGAGCTGCTGGCCCACCCCGAAGTGCGCGCCGCCTATCTCGAGGGCCGCAAGCGGCCGGAGGTCGTCTGAGATGGACGGACTCTACGAAACGGAGACCTGGCCCCAGATCCTGTTCGTGACCGGCATTCTCGGTGGCGGCGCCGCCTGGGCCACCGGCCGCGCCATCGCCGACACTTGGCGTCCCTATTGGCAGCTTGTCGCCTACATGGTTCTGCTCGGCGGCGCGGTCCGGTTCGCGCATTTCGCGCTGTTCGACGCCACGCTCCTGTCGGTCCCCTCCTACCTCGCGGACATGCTCTATCTGCTGGCGGTAGGGAGCATCTCCTGGCGTATGACGCGGGCCCGCCGCATGGTGACCCAGTACGGGTGGCTCTACGAACGCAGCGGACCCTTCACCTGGCGCGAGCGGGTTCCGCCCGTGGCGGAAGCCCCCGACACGTCCAAAAGCTCACCAGCTTTGGAGATGACAACCGGCGAAAATCCGCCAAGATAGCTGGGAGCGTTTCAGATCACGCCGGTCCCAATGGGACCGAGAACACCATTTGCAACGGGAGAAGCTGATGAAACGAATGTGGCTAGGCAGCCTTGCGCTCGGCGCGAGTCTGGCGTTCAGCGGCGCGGTGGCCGCGCAGGAACTAACCGTCGGCGTCGCCGGGCCTATGACCGGCCAGTACGCCGCGTTCGGTACGCAATTCAAAAACGGCGCGGAGCTCGCGGCCGCGGACATCAACGCCGCGGGCGGCGTGCTCGGAAAGAAGCTCACGCTCGAGATCGGGGACGATGCCTGCGATCCGAAGCAGGCGCGCGCGGTGGCCGAGAAGCTTTCCAGCATGCGGCTCCCCGTCGTCTTCGGTCACTTCTGCTCGTCCTCCTCGATTCCTGCGTCCGAGCCCTACATGGAATCGAACGTGCTCCAGGTTTCGCCTGCCTCGACCAACCCGCAATATACCGAGCGCGGATTGTGGAACACCTTCCGCATCTGCGGCCGCGACGATCAGCAGGGCGCGGTGGCCGGCGACTATCTTGCGAAAGCCTACAAGGGCAAGAACATCGCGATCCTGCATGACCGCTCGACCTACGGAAAGGGTCTCGCGGACGAAACGCGCGCCGTGCTGAACAAGGCCGGCGTGAAGGAAGCGATGTATGAAGCCTACACGCAAGGCGATAAGGATTTTACCGCGCTCGTCTCGCGCATGAAGGCCGCCAACATCGACGTCGTCTATCTCGGCGGCTATCACACCGAGGGCGGCCTGATCCTTCGCCAGATGCGCGATCAGGGCATGAAGACGGCGCTCGTCGGCGGCGATGCGCTCGTGACCAGCGAATTCTGGGCGATCACCGGCACCGCCGGCGAAGGCGTGCGCATGACCTTCGGTCCCGATCCGCGCAACAAGCCGACCGCCAAGGCCGTGGTCGACAAGTTCAAGGCCAAGGGCATCGATCCGGAAGGCTACACGCTCTATACCTACGCCGCCTTCCAGATCTGGGCGGAAGCTGCGAAGAAAGCCGGGAGCACCGATCCGAAGAAGGTTGCCGAAGCGATGAAGAGCGGCACGTTCGCTACGGTGCTCGGCGATCGCAGCTTCGACAAGAAGGGCGACATCACCACGCTCGACTATGTCTGGTACGAGTGGAAGAAGGACGGTTCCTACGCCGAATTGCCTTCGGCCACGAACTGAAACACCACCCGATAAGGAGAAAGGCCCGCCGTTTCGGCGGGCCTTTTTTCATCCGAATGTCTGCAGTGCCGGAAACGTTTCCAGCAACCAGTAGCTCGCCTGCGCGACCCAGCCGGTGAGGAAAGCGACACCCGTCAGCACCAGCAATCCGCCCATGACCTTCTCGACGAGATGCAGCCGGCCGCGCACGCGCGCGAGCATCTTCACGAACGGTCCGATCGCGAACGCCGCCAGCACGAACGGAATGCCGAGCCCGAGCGAATAGACGGCGAGCAACCCTGCACCCTTCGCGACCGTCGATTCCGAGGCTGCCACCGCCAGGATCGCCGCGAGCACCGGGCCGATGCACGGCGTCCAGCCGAACGCGAACGCGAGTCCCATCGCGTAGGCGCCGACGAGGCCAACCGGCTTCTCCATCTCCATGCGTTTCGTGCTGTGCAGAAAGGGCAACCGGAACAGGCCCAGGAAATGAAACCCCATCGTCATGATCGCGACACCCGCAACGATGCTGAGAACGTCCGAATAGGCGCGCAGCACGCCTCCGATTGCCGACGCGCCCGCCCCCAGCAGCACGAACACCGTCGAAAAGCCGGCGACGAACATGATGGCGGTCGCGACCTCGCGCCGGGCCACGAGGGAGTTCGGTTCTCGCGCCAAGACATGCTCGAACGTAGTGCCGGCGAGGAAACACAGATACGGCGGCACCAGCGGCAGCACGCACGGCGAGACGAAGCTGATCAGCCCAGCGAGCAGCGCAACCGGGATGGAGAGTTCGGACATGGCCGCTAGATGCGGCCCCCGCGGCCCGGAACGCAAGTCCGGGGAAGCGCCGGCAAGCCGCGGTTGATCAACACTTCGGGAGGGTGCGACGATTGACGCATCCAGCGAAATCGTCTCCCCTCCTCGCCGTGAAGAACCTGATCACCGACGTAGCCGGAGTCGCGGTCGGCAATGCGGCCGACGCCAGCCTTGGCTCCGGCGTGACCGCGGTTCTCTTCGACGAGCCGGCCGTCGCCTCGGTCGACGTACGGGGCGGCGGACCGGGCACGCGCGAATCCGATCTCCTCGGCCCGAACACGACGGTCGAACGGATCGACGCCATTGCGGTGTCCGGCGGGTCCGCATTCGGCCTCGAAGCTGCGGCCGGCATCATGGCGTGGCTGGCGGAACAGGGACGCGGGTTCGCTGTCGGCAGTGCGCTCGTCCCGATCGTGCCGGGCGCGATCCTGTTCGATCTGCTGAGCATCAGTGACAACCGCTGGGGGCGTTATCCACCGTATCGCGAACTCGGCCATGCCGCTGCCGCCGAGGCCGGACGCGCATTTCCCTTGGGGAGCGCCGGCGCCGGCATGGGCGCGACGACGCAGAACCTCAAGGGGGGATTAGGCTCTGCATCGGCGAGGACATCCTCGGGCCATGTGGTCGGCGCGCTCGCCGCCGTGAACGCGGTCGGCCGCGTGACCGTCGGTGACGGACCGCATTTCTGGGCGGCGCCACTGGAAGTCGGCGGAGAATTCGGCGGGCTTGGCCTTCCCTCACCCCTGCCGGCCGAAGCGCATACCGTGCGCCTGAAGGGCGAAGAGCCACGCGCGAACACAACGCCCTGCGTCGTCGCCACCGATGCCATACTGACCAAGGCCCAGGTTGCACGGATCGCGGTGATGGCGAGCGCGGGCATGGCCCGCGCAATCTACCCGGTATTCTCGCCGCTCGATGGCGACGTGGTGTTTGCCGTCGCGACCGGCAAGCGGCCGCTGAAAGACCCCGTGATCGATCTTGCCCACATCGGTGCCGCCGCCGCCAATTGCCTCGCCCGTGCCATCGCGCGCGGCGTCTATGAGGCGACCGCGCTCCCCTTCCCCGGCGCGCTGCCAAGCTGGCGCGAGAGGTTCGGCGACTAGAGTATTGCCGTCATTGCGAAGCACGTAGCGCCGAAGCAATCCAGTTGCTCGGTGGCTGGATTACCTCTCCGTTCGCAATGACACCTTAAAAGCGATCCACGCGAAATGGCGCGGGATCGGCGAACGGCTTCTCGCCAAGCATCATCTCCGCCAGCAGCCGCCCCGTCGGCGGCCCGAGCGTGAAGCCGAGATGCGCATGCCCGAACGCGAGCCACAGGCTGCGCTGTCCCGGCGCACGGTCGATCACCGGGAGCGAATCCGCGATCACCGGCCGCGATCCCATCCACGGCTTGTCATCGAGCGTCTTGCCGAGCGGAAACAGCTCTTGCGCGAGCGGCAGCACGCGCTCGATCTGCACCGGCGTCGGCGGCGCATCGCGCCGCGCGAACTCGACGCCCGTAGTGATCCGCATGCCGCGATCCATCGGCAACAGCCCGAAGCCGCTGTCATAGTCGAGCACGCCGCCGCTGAGCGTCGCGTTGCCTTCCGGCGCGAGATGCACGTGATACCCGCGCTTCACCGCGAACGGCATCCGCACGCCGAACCGCGCGGCGAGCTCCGGGCTCCACGGCCCGAGCGCAATCACTGCCTGATCCGCATCCACCGGACCGGCTTCCGTCTCCACGCGCCAGCCGCCCGAATAGGCATGCAGCGTACGTGCATCGCCACGCACGAACACGCCGCCGCGCTTCTCGCACAGCGCCACATAGGATTTGGTCAGCGCGCCGGGGTCGGTGCAATTTTCCGTCCGCGGCCACGAGATCGCGCGGCGGAATACCGGCCGCAGGTGAGGCTCCCGTGCGAGCGCCGCGTCACGGTCGAGAATCTCGTAGGGAACGTCGAACTCGTCTGCGAGCCGGCGATCGGATTCGGTTTCGATGAGGCTCTCTTCCGTGCGGAAAAGCTGAAGAAGACCCGCCGGGCGGATCAGCCGCGCTGTCCCCGCCTCCGCCGCCAGCGCCGCATGCTCTTCGGGGGCGGCGGCAAGAAGCGGCCGCAAGGCGCGCGCCGACGCCTCGAGCCGGGCCGGTCCCGACGCCACCCAGTACTGTAGCAGAAACGGAAGCAGCCCGGGCAGCGCGCTCCAGTGATAGTGGCTCTGCGGTGAGAGTCCGAGCGCGTGACGGATGAGGGTGCGCGCCTCGCGTGGAAATCCGATCGGCAACATGCGGCTCGCTTCGATCAAGCCCGCATTGCCGAACGAGGTCTCTTCGCCCGCGCCGCGCCGGTCGACGACCGTCACCGAAACGCCGCGCCGTGCAAGCTGCGCGGCAACCGAAGCGCCGACCATGCCGGCCCCGAGCACCAGAACTTCCCTTCGCGGCACGGCCCACCCTTCCCTGCATTCGCCGTCTCGTGATACTGCGCGACGCCCTGCCGGCACAACGGCGCGTCGCGGAGAGGTTATATGGGCGTGATTGCTGCCGCCGGCGAGTCGCTGGCCTGGCTCGGCCGTCAGGGAACGCGCGCGATCGCCGTCTGCGTGTTCCTCGGCCTCGCCGTGCCGCAGCTTTCCCTCCTCTTCCGCCCGATCGTGGCGCCCGCGATCTTCTGCCTGCTCGTGCTCGCCTTCCTGCGCGTGGAGCCCTCAGCACTCCGCGGCGAGTTCTCCCGGCGCCGCCTGCTGTTGCTCGTGGTCGCCACCATCTGGATCATGGCGGTGACGCCGCTCGTCCTCGGCGGCGTCTATCTCGCGCTCGGAGGCGGGGCGCTGTCGAACGATCTTTCCCTCGCCCTCATCATGCAGGTGGCGGCACCGCCGATCATCTCGACGCCCGCCTTTGCCGCCCTCCTCGGCCTCGACATCGCGCTCGCGCTTGCCACCCTGATCGCCACCACAACTGTCACCCCGCTCACCTCGCCATTCTTCGCCGCGCTCTTCGCCGGCGGCGCGCTGCCGATCGACGCGACGGCGCTCGCGCTGCGCCTCGCCTTCTTTCTCGGCGGCTCGTTCGCGGTTGCCTGGATCATCCGCCGGCTGCTCGGCGACGGGCGGATACGCGATTGGCGCGAGCACATCGACGGCCTTAACGTCATCGCGCTGTTCGTTTTCGCCGTCGCCCTCATGGGCGTGGTCACGCTCCAATTCTTTGAGGCGCCCCTGTTCGTGCTTGCCCTCACGGCCCTGAGCTTCCTCGTGACCTTTGGACTGATGGCGGTGACGGTGCTCCTGTTCTTCCCCCTCTCCATGGACCGGAATCTGGCGATAGCCGTCGCGAGCGGCTTCCGCAACTTGGGGCTGATGCTCGCGGCCGCGAGCGGGGTATCGGACACGGTCTGGCTCTACGTCGCGGTCGCCCAGTTTCCCGTCTATCTCGCGCCCTGGCTCCTGTATCCACTTGTTCAGCGTGTTTTGGGAGCGCGATTGCCGCCCGGCCGATGAGCGTGGTACTGCCACGCTGAAACCATGCCGACTCGTCCTCTCGTCATTGCACCCTCAATCCTGTCCGCGGATTTCGCGCGGCTGGGCGAGGAAGTACGCGCGGTCGACGCCGCCGGCGCCGACTGGATCCATGTTGATGTTATGGACGGGCACTTCGTCCCGAATATCACCATCGGCCCCGCCGTCATCCAGGCGATCCGCCCGGTGACCAAGAAGCCGCTCGACGTACACCTGATGATCGCCCCCGCCGACCCTTATCTCGAGGCCTTCGCCAAGGCCGGCGCCGACATCATCACCATCCACCCCGAAGCGGGTCCGCACCTCGATCGCTCGCTCTCGGTCATCCGCGGCCTCGGCAAGCGCGCCGGTGTCGCACTCAATCCCTCGACACCCGCGAGCGCCGTCGAATACGTCCTCGACAAGGTCGACCTCATCCTCGCCATGACCGTGAACCCCGGCTTCGGCGGCCAATCGTTCATCGGGGCGGTCGTCGACAAGGTGCGCGTCCTGAAGCAGATGATCGGCGACCGGCCGATCGATCTCCAAGTCGACGGCGGCATCACGCCCGAGACCGCGACCGCCGCCGTTTCCGCCGGCGCCAATTCGCTTGTCGCCGGTTCTGCCGTGTTCAAGGACGGCAAGCCGGACAGCTATCGCCAGAACATCTCAGCCATTCGAAACGCCGCGGCGCTCGTCCGCGGCGAAGCGGCCTGACCGAATGATCCCGCGTTACAGTCGTCCCGAAGCCGTCGCGATCTGGTCGCCGGAAACCAAGTATCGCATCTGGTTCGAGATCGAAGCCTACGCCGCTGAGGCGATGGCCGAGCTCGGCCTGATCCCGAAGGAAGCCGCCCGCACCATCTGGGAAAAGGGCAACGCGGCAAAGTTCGACATCGCGCGCATCGACGAGATTGAGCGCGAGACGAAGCACGACGTCATCGCCTTCCTCACCCACCTCGCCGAGTTCGTCGGGCCGGATTCCCGCTTTGTGCATCTCGGCATGACGTCGTCGGACGTCCTCGATACCTGCTTCGCGGTCCAGCTCACGCGCGCCGCCGACCTGCTTGATGCCGATCTCGCTCGCCTGCTCGACGTGCTCAAGCGCCGCGCGTTCGAGCACAAGCTCACCGTCACGGTCGGCCGCTCGCACGGCATCCACGCCGAGCCGACGACCTTCGGCCTCAAGCTCGCCTTTGCCTATGCGGAGTTCACCCGCGCTCGCGAACGCCTGAAGGCCGCGCGCCGCGAGGTCGCGACCTGCGCCATCTCCGGCGCGGTGGGCACGTTCGCGCACCTCGATCCGCGCGTCGAAACGCATGTCGCCAAGAAGCTCGGCCTCGAAGTCGAGCCGGTTTCGACGCAGGTGATCCCGCGCGACCGCCATGCCATGTTCTTCGCGACGCTCGGCGTGATCGCCTCGTCCGTCGAGCGGCTCGCCACCGAAATCCGCCATCTTCAACGCACCGAGGTACGTGAGGCCGAGGAATATTTCTCGCCGGGCCAGAAGGGCTCGTCGGCGATGCCGCACAAGCGCAACCCGGTGCTCACGGAGAACCTCACCGGGCTTGCGCGTATGGTCCGCGGCTACGTCACCCCTGCGCTAGAGAACGTGGCGCTCTGGCACGAGCGCGACATCTCCCATTCATCGGTTGAGCGCATGATCGGCCCCGACGCAACCGTGACGCTCGACTTTGCCCTCTCCCGCCTCGCAGGCGTCGTGGACAAGCTCGTGGTCTATCCCGAGAACATGCAGCGCAACCTCGATCAATTGCAGGGCCTCGTCTATTCCGGTGAAGTGCTTCTGGCGCTCGCGAAGAAAGGCATCTCGCGCGAGGACGCCTATCGCCTCGTCCAACGCAACGCCATGAAGGTGTGGACGGAGAAGGCCGACTTCCGCGGCCTGCTCGAGTCCGATCCGGACGTTGTGAAGCTACTTTCGAAGCAGGAGATCGCCGCCTGCTTCGATCCGGCGCCCCACCTCGCCCACGTGGATACGATCTTCCAGCGCGTGTTCGGCAGCGCCTGAAAACGTTGCGGGCGGCACTCAGGCCGCCCGCAAGGCCTTTCTACAGAGACGAATTACCCGCCTCTGCCTTTCCTGTTGTCGCCGCCACGCTGACCGCCGCGCTCGGAGCGCTGCGGTCGCGCCTGCTGGCGTTGCACGTTCGGCCGTTGAATCTGCCGCTGCTGCGGTCGCGCTTGCTGGCGCTGAATGGCCGGACGCTGGATCTGCCGCTGCGGCCGCGCCTGCTCCTGCCGGCGAATCTGCTGACGCTGGATTTGCTGGCGTTGAATCTGCTGGCGCTGAGTTCGCTGCCGCTGTTGCTGGATCTGCCGCTGCTGAACCGCATCCCGACGCTGGATACGCTGCCGCTGCACATCCTCCCGGCGATCGCGGCGCTGCTCGACGCGATCCTGCCGTCGCTCGCGCTGCTCGACCCGCTGCCGCTCACGTTGCCGATTGAGCTCCTGCGTGCGCCGCACCGCTTCGGGCACAGCCCTGCGGTCCTGACGGCGCGCCTCGGCTCGCGTCTCGCGCACGCTATGACGCGCGTCGCGCGATGCACGCTGCAGGTGGGCGACTCGCGACTCGCGACGCGAGTGATGCGCAGCGCGCGACTCCGCGCGCGAGTGATGCGCGATGCGGGACTCGCGGCGGCTGTGGTAGTCGCCGTAGTAACGGAAGATGAAGGTCGGCCCGTAGATGTAGCCGTTGTAGTATTCGTAGTCGGGGAACGTCGCGACGTACGGCACCGTCACACCACCGGCGAACGCCAGAAGCGAACGATGGACGAAGCCCTCGTACTCCAGATACTGCGTGGAGCACCATTCATTGGAGCAATCGCCCACTTCGACGTAACTCCCTGCCGGAATGGTGACCTGGACCGGATATTCAGTACCCGGCCCCCAACGCAGATTGGTATCCGGTCCGACCTGCGCAGGCAGCGCAAGCGCGGCCGAGCCGGTCGCCGCCAGAATTCCGACAGCCAGCGCGGCTGACTTCAAGCGCGACATCATGATTGCATTCCTCCAATAACCCGCAGGAGAAAACGCTCCATTGTACGCGGTTGTTCCAACGCACTGCCTTAAACGTTTGCAATGTAGATGAATGTTTGTTCAGCCGGCGCACTTCGCGCGCGCCGCTCGGCGAGCCGCACGATTTGCAATCGCGAGCTCTACAAGACGGCCCGATCTTGCTTGCGACCAGCCGGTGCGCAGATCGCGCTCACTTCCCGGCTTTGATTTCCTCGATGGCCTTGTTGAGCAGCTCATCCATCGCGCGGCGCAATTCCTGGTCGGACACGCTGCTCAGGCCTTTGGCGTCGAGATCGCCGCGCACCTTGCGGAAGACGTCCTCGTCGCCCGGCTCGTCGAAATCGGCCACGACGACAGCCTTCGCATAGGCTTCCGCCTCGTCGCCCGACAAGCCGAGCTTCTCCGCGGCCCATTGACCGAGGTACTTGTTGCGTCGGGCCATCGCCTTGAACCGCAATTCTTCGTCGTGCGCGAACTTCTTCTCGAAGGTTTCCTCGCGCTTGTCGAAGGTCGTCATTGCAGGTCGCTCCAGGAAAATCGTCGGGTAAATCGGTGAGATGGTTCTACCGCGGCGCGACCCTGCATATAGGGCGCGCGCCGACGGATCAACAGCCTCGGCGCCGCAGCGGACGCCCGCCGAATCAATCGTTCGTCAGCGCTGCCGCGCCCCTGCCTCAATTATGACCGCCCGGACCATGCGGCTTGCTGCCCACAGACCTTGCATTGTGCTTGCGAAATCGATCGGCTAGGGTCCGCCGGACGCCGAGCCAGCGCGGAAAAAGCTTGGATCGGTCGTTTCCGTCCCGCCTGTTAGCGTCCCGCGGGTGAGTCTCACCGGAGTCCTCGCGCCCTATGGATTTTCTGAAACCACGGTACACCCCCATGAGCCGTCGCCGCCGCATTTACGAGGGCAAGGCCAAGGTCCTGTATGAAGGACCCGAGCCCGGCACCTTGATCCAGCACTTCAAGGATGACGCGACCGCATTCAATGCCAAGAAGCATGAGGTCGTGGACGGCAAAGGCGTGCTCAACAACCGCATCTCGGAATACATCTTCCAGCGGTTGAACGAGATCGGCGTGCCGACTCACTTCGTTCGCCGTCTCAACATGCGCGAGCAGTTGATCCGCGAAGTGGAGATCATCCCGCTCGAGGTGGTTGTGCGCAACGTCGCCGCCGGATCGCTGGCGACGCGCCTCGGCATCGAGGAAGGCACGCAGCTTCCGCGCTCGATCATCGAATTCTATTACAAGAACGACCAGCTCGGCGACCCGATGGTCTCCGAGGAGCACATCACGGCCTTCGGCTGGGCAACGACGCAGGAGATCGACGACATCATCGCGCTCGCGATCCGCGTCAACGATTTCCTCACCGGCCTCTTCCTCGGCGTCGGCATCCGTCTCGTCGATTTCAAGATGGAATGCGGCCGCTTGTGGGAAAACGAGATGATGCGCGTGGTGGTGGCCGACGAGATCAGCCCCGACACCTGCCGCCTCTGGGACATAAAGACCAACGACAAGCTCGATAAGGACCGCTTCCGCCGCGACCTCGGCGGCCTAGTGGAAGCCTACACGGAAGTCGCGCGCCGTCTCGGCATCATGGCAGAGAACGAGCCGGTGCAGGGCACGGGCCCAATTCTGGTCAAGGGCTGAACACGAGCAGGATCCCGGAAAGTGGGAACCGGTTTTCGGAAAAGATCATGCTCGAACAAAGAAGTCGGCACTGGACGGCCTTTCATCGAAAGGCCGTCCCGCTCCAGAAGGCGCCGCCGCGTCTTTCCGGCAGAGCGTGAGACGAACAGGCGATGAAAGCGCGCGTCACTGTCACGTTGAAGTCCGGCGTGCTGGATCCGCAGGGCAAGGCGATCGAGGGCGCGCTTCGTTCGCTCGGCATCGAGGGTGTCGAAAGCGTGCGCCAGGGCAAGGTCTTCGACGTGGAGCTTGCCGCCGGCGACCGCGCCGCGGCGGAAGCCGCCCTCAAGAATGCGTGCGAGAAGCTGCTCGCCAATACCGTGATCGAGAACTATCGCGTCGAGGTGCTGGGTTAGCGCCGGGACGAAGCCAATGCTGTCGAGATTGACGCTCGGTGTCGTTCTGCTCGCGTTGATGAACGCGGCACCCGCTGTCGCGCAGGCGCCGGGTCTGCAGGGCACCCCGGCAAAGCGCGGCACCTTCAGCCTCAACGTCAAGGTGCCGGAACCTTCGAAGTGGAACGTGCAGCGCGACGCCAAGGCCGCCCGCTCCATCTACACCTGCAAGCCCCTCGCCTGTCCGGATTCCTTGCGTGTTTCGGTCCGCGTCGAGCGCAGCCCGACGCGCAATCCCAACCCGCAGGCGCTCGAGAAGCTCGCCACCGTGGATCTGCCAAAGGCGGCTCGCGCCGCCAGCGCCGCCCGCGAGATCATCTCCGACGGCGCCGAGAAGATCGAGACGATCGTCAGCGAAACGGCCTCGTTCCACGGTTATCCGGCCGTGACAAACATGACGAAATACTCGAAGGCGAATTCCACCGTCTTCAGGGGAACGACGCTCATCTTCGCCGGGCCGGCCATGATCCGCGTCGAGACCACCTCGCCCAGCGAAGCCCTTGCAAAAGAGACCGCCGAAGCCTTTATCGCAGGCATGAAGTTCGAGGAACGACCACCCGAACCGAAAAAGCCCTCCGGCAACACGATCTAGCGAATCCGGTATAAAGCCAGCCTGATGAAATCCGCCGTCATCGTATTCCCCGGCTCCAACAGAGAAGGCGATGTCGCGCGCGCCATCGCGCTCGTCTCGGGCAGGAAGCCCGAGATGGTATGGCACGCTGATACCTCGCTGCCCGCCGGCACCGACCTCGTCGTCCTGCCGGGCGGCTTCTCCTACGGAGATTATCTGCGCTGCGGCGCCATCGCCGCCCGCGCGCCGATCATGCGCGCCGTGGGCGAACACGCCGGGCGCGGCGGGCTCGTGCTCGGCATCTGCAACGGCTTCCAGATTCTGTGCGAGGCCGGCCTGCTCCCCGGTGTCCTCATGCGCAACGCGCGGCTCAAATTCATGTGCCGCGAAGTCTATCTGCGCATCGAACGCTCCGACACGCCCTGGACGCGCCGCTACAACGCGGGCGACGTCATCAAGGTGCCGGTCGCCCACGGCGAGGGCAACTACGAAGCCGACGAGGAAACGATCGCCCGCCTCGAAGGCGACGGCCGCGTGCTGTTCCGCTACACGTCGCCGGACGGCAAGCTCGATCCGGAATGGAATTACAACGGCGCGCGCAACGCGATCGCCGGCATCCTCTCGGAGAAGCTCAACGTGCTCGGCCTGATGCCGCACCCGGAAAACCACGTCGATCCCATCGTCGGCCCGGTCGACGGCCGCGGCTTCTTCGAAAGCATCGCCGCCACGTTGAAAGCCGCCTGACGACCATTCATGTTCATTTTTGCAGGAGTCGGTCCCACTTCATCACCTCTCCCCGACGGGGAGAGGTCGGCGCGCAACACACGCCGGGTGAGGGGGATCGACCGAAACGAATTACTGCTGCCGCGCCCCCTCACCCCAAAGGGGAGAGGGAGATAGAAGATGCTTCCGAACGAACCGAAGATCACCGCCGAGCTCGTCGCCGAGCACGGCCTCAAGCCCGACGAGTACGAGCGCTTCCGCGCCCTCATCGGCCGCGACCCGAGCTTCACCGAGCTCGGCATCGTCTCGGCCATGTGGAACGAACACTGCTCGTACAAGTCCTCCAAGGTCCACCTCCGCACGCTGCCGACGAAAGCGCCCTGGGTCATCCAGGGCCCGGGCGAGAATGCGGGCGTGATCGACATCGGCGACGGGCTCGCCTGCGTCTTCAAGATGGAGAGCCACAACCACCCCTCCTTCATCGAGCCCTACCAGGGCGCGGCGACCGGCGTCGGCGGCATCCTACGCGACGTGTTCACCATGGGCGCGCGGCCCATCGCCTGCCTCAATTCGCTCCGTTTCGGCTCGCCCAATCACCCAAAGACGAAGAGCCTCGTTGCCGGCGTCGTCGCCGGCATCGGCGGCTACGGCAACTCGTTCGGCGTGCCTACGGTCGGCGGCTCGGTCGGCTTTCATGCGCGCTATGACGGCAACATCCTCGTCAACGCGATGGCGGTCGGCATCGCTGAGACGGACAAGATCTTCTACGCCACGGCCACCGGCGTTGGCCGGCCCGTCGTCTATCTCGGCTCCAAAACGGGCCGCGACGGCATTCACGGCGCCACCATGGCGTCCGCGGAATTCGGCGACGACTCCGAGGAGAAGCGCCCGACCGTGCAGGTCGGCGATCCGTTCTCCGAGAAGCTCCTGCTCGAAGCCTGCCTCGAGATCATGCGCAAGGGCTGCGTGATCGCGATCCAGGACATGGGCGCCGCCGGCCTCACCTGCTCCGCCGTCGAGATGGGCGCCAAGGGCGACCTCGGCATCACCCTCGACCTCAATGCCGTGCCCACCCGCGAGGAAGGCATGAGCGCCTACGAGATGATGCTCTCCGAGTCCCAGGAGCGCATGCTCATGGTGCTGAAGCCGGAGAAGGAGAAGGAAGCCGAGGCGATCTTCCGCAAATGGGGCCTCGACTTCGCCATCGTCGGCGAGACCACCGACAGCAAGCGCTTCCTCGTCCGCCACGGCGGCGACGTCATGGCCGACCTCCCGATCAAGGAGCTCGGCGACGAAGCACCCGAGTATCAACGGCCTTTCTCCGAGCCGAAAAAGCTGCCTGTCCTCGACCCGGCGACGATCCCCTCGCCGCTTCCGGTCTTTGAAGCACTGGAAAAGCTCGTCGGCTCGCCCGACCTCTGCTCCAAGCGCTGGGTCTGGCAGCAGTACGACCACCTGATCCTCGGCAACACCGTGCAACGTCCCGGCGGCGACGCTGCCGTCGTCCGTATCGGCGAAGGGCCGAAGGCGCTCGCCATGACCACCGATGTCACGCCCCGCTATTGCGAGGCTGATCCCTTCGAGGGCGGCAAGCAGGCGGTCGCCGAAGCCTGGCGCAATCTCACGGCCGTCGGTGCGCGCCCGCTCGCCGTCACCGATAACCTCAACTTCGGCAATCCCGAGCGGCCGGAGATCATGGGCCAGTTCGTCTATTGCGTGCGTGGCATCGCCGAAGCGTGCCGCGCCCTCGACTTCCCCGTCGTGTCCGGCAACGTCTCGCTCTACAACGAGACCAACGGACGGGCGATTTTGCCAACGCCGACGATTGGCGGCGTCGGTCTGCTCGACGATCTCGCGAAGTCGGTGAATCTCGCTTTCAAGAAGGCCGACGAAGCGATTCTCCTCATTGGCGAATCCGGCGCATGGCTTGGCCAGTCGGCATGGCTCGCGACCGTCCTCGGCCGCGAGGAAGGAGCGCCCCCGCCCGTCGATCTCGCCGCCGAAAAGCGTACCGGCGATCTCGTCCGCTCGCTGATTGGCGAGGGCCTCCTCACTGCGGTGCACGATCTATCGGACGGCGGCCTCCTGGTCGCGATCGCCGAGATGGCGATGGCGTCCGGTATCGGCGCGGCACTCGAGGCGCCGCCCGCCGGCTTCCCTGCCCATGCCTTCTGGTTCGGCGAGGATCAGGCCCGTTACGTGGTCACGGCCTCCCCCGCCGACCTGCCCAGGATCGAGACTGCTGCCGCCCAAGCTGGCGTCAAACTGCGGCCATTGGGCAGAACCGGCGGCAGCCAATTGACGCTGCCCGGCGAGAACCCAATATTGGTCTCAAGCTTGCAGGCCCGTTTCGAGTCATGGCTGCCCGACTACATGGGCAGCCCAGCCTGAGCGCGCCGGAGACCGACCATGGCCATGGATGCCCACGATATCGAGCGCCTGATCAAGGCCGCCATTCCCGACGCCCGCGTGGAAATCCGCGATCTGGCGGGCGATGGCGACCATTATGCCGCCACCGTCATCTCTGAAAGCTTCCGCGGAAAAAGCCGGGTGCAGCAGCACCAGATGGTCTATGCTGCGCTCAAAGGTTCCATGGGTGGCACGTTGCACGCGCTCGCCCTCCAGACCACCACCCCCGACGGGCGCTGAGCGCGCCAGAACGGTACGCAGCAATGAGCATTCAAGAGTTCATCGACAAGGAAGTGAAGTCGAATGACGTCGTGCTCTTCATGAAGGGCACGCCGCAATTCCCCATGTGCGGCTTCTCCGGTCAGGTCGTGCAGATCCTCGATTATCTCGGCGTGCCCTATAAGGGGCTGAACGTGCTGGAGTCCGACGATCTCCGCCAGGGCATCAAAGACTATTCCAACTGGCCGACCGTGCCGCAGCTCTACGTGAAGGGCGAATTCGTCGGCGGCTGCGACATCGTCCGCGAGATGTTTCAGGCCGGCGAGCTGCAGGACTTCCTGAAGGGAAAAGG
>Ga0180222_1001243_pt1 | contig 28024 bp, 22 predicted proteins | sample eDN5th37CKraftOP_FD_151336 | JGI IMG/M metagenome (GOLD analysis project Ga0180222, IMG submission 151336) | Enriched Organic Plus compost microbial communities from Emeryville, California, USA - eDNA 5th pass 37_C Kraft OP (version 2) (version 2) ...
GCCGGCCGCCTTGGTGTGGTTGATCGCCTCGATCGTCTGCGGACGGATGCCGTCGTCGGCAGCGACCACGATCACGACGATATCGGTGATGTTGGCGCCCCGCGCGCGCATCTCGCTGAACGCCTCGTGGCCGGGGGTATCCAGGAAGGTGATCTTCTGCCCGGACTTCACCCGCACCTGATAGGCGCCGATATGCTGCGTGATGCCGCCCGCCTCGCCCGAAACGATATCGGTGCCGCGGAGCGCATCGAGCAGGCTGGTCTTGCCATGGTCGACATGGCCCATGATCGTGACGACCGGCGGACGCGGCTTCAGCGTCTCCTCCGGATCGACGTCATGCTCGGTGACGAGATCGACGTCGCTGTCCGAGACGCGGCGAACATTGTGGCCGAACTCGGTGACGAGCAGCTCCGCGGTATCCTGATCGATCGTCGCGTTGATGGTGACGGGCATGCCCATCTTGAACAGCGCCTTCACGAGATCGGCGCCACGTTCGGCCATGCGGTTGGCGAGCTCGCCGACCGTGATCGTCTCCGGCACGTTGACGTCGCGCACCTGCTTGGTCTGCGCCGGCCCGCTCATATGAGCGCGCTTGTCCTTCTCGCGTGCCCGCTTCAGGGCGGCGAGGCTGCGCGCCCGCGCCCCACCGTCGCTGTCGTCGAGCGCACGGGTGACGGTGAGCTTGCCGGACTGGCGGCGGTCGTCGCCCTTGCGATCGCGCGCAGGCTTGGCCGGCTCCGGACGGCGGGCAGGCGTGACCGGCGTGAAGCGTCGCGGCGGCGGCGTGCTCGCGCGGCGTTCGCCGCTCTCCTGCTCGGCGGCATTGGCCTGCGGCGCCGATTCCTCCTTCGCAGATTCGGATGCGGCAGCCGGCTCGCCGGCGCGTGGAGCTTCCTCATCGGCAGCACGCCGGGCCGCTTCCTCTTCGGCTTTGCGCGCTTCTTCCTCGGCCTTGCGATTTTCTTCGACGCGGCGGCGCTCCTCCTCGCTTGCCTCCTGCCGTGCGCGCTCCTCGCGGCGGCGCGTCTCCTCGAGCGCCGCCATGCGGGCCTCTTCGGCCTCACGCAGCAGCTTGGCCTGAAGCTCCTGACGGGAGAGCAGATCATTGGTGCTCGCCGGCCGGATCGGCGGCGGCGTCTGCGGCACGGCCGGACGCGGCGCCGGCTGCGCCGGCTTCTGCTGCTGCACCGGCGGGGCGGCGGGCTCGGGCGCGGATTCGGCCTGCGGTTCGGCTTCGCCGGGCTTGCCCAGGACACGCCGCCGCTTCACCTCCACGACCACGGTGTTGGAGCGGCCATGGCTGAAGCTCTGCTTCACCTTGCCCGTTTCCACCGTGCGCTTGAGGCCCAGCGGCGCGCGCATACCCAGTTTCGGCTTATCGTTATCGCTCATCTAGAAATCCGAACCCTTCACTTCGTCATGCGCCGATGGGCCTTGCGAGGATGTTTCGCAAGGCTCGCGCTCATCACCCAGGCCAATAAAGCTGCGCCAGCGCCCCAGCGCATGCGAGACACGCGCGGCAGCGGCAGGAGCAATCAAGGCGATATGTACCACATTCTCGCGGCCCACCGCCATTGACAATATGGCGCGGCTGACGGGGATTACCACTCCCTCCTCGCCGCTGCCTTCGATTCCGAGGCCGACGCGCAGCGCCTGATCGAGCTTGCGCGAGCCGTCCACCGCCGCATCCTTGGCGTGGATCAGCATCTCGACGGTGCCCTTGCGGGCCGCATCGGCGATCCGCTCGGCGCCGGTCAGCAGCGTGCCGGCACGGGCTTCCAAGCCCAGCCGGTCGAGCGCGGCGCGCTGCAGCGCGGCCTCGATCTGCTGGGGCAGATCTTCCGGAATCACGATCTTCGCGGTCTTGAACGCGCGGGCGAGCGCCGCCTTCAGCTTGCCCTTCGCGATCGCGGCTTCGAGTGCGACGCGATCGACGCCGATCCAGGCGCCGCGCCCCGGCGCACGGGCGCGCACGTCGGGCGCGACGACTCCGTCGGGCCCGAGCGCGAGCCGGATCAGCTCCTGCCGGGGCGCCGTTTCGCCCGAAAGAACGCATTTGCGCTCGGGTTCATGGGCGCGCGCACCGGTCCGGTCGCGTGCGGGCGTGCCATCGGGAAGCGGGACCGCACGACGCGCGGACCCGCCCTTCGATCCCCTTCCGCGAGCGGGCGGGGAAGCTTCGGCGCGCTTCAGGCGGCCATGCTGCTCATCGTGTGCCATCCGCCGCAGCGACCTCCTGCGTGGGCGGAGCGGCACGATCGGCGATCAATATGCCGCCGGAGCCGTAATTCTCCGTGGAAAGCTCGGTGATGTTGACCTGCACGGCGCTAGCCGGCTTGCCGAGATGCTGTCCAAGCGATCGCGTGACATCCGCGACGATGGCGGCCTTCTGCTCGCGCGTCGCGGAGCCGGCGATGCGGATGTCGACGAACGGCATCAGGCGGCACCCTCCTCGTCGGCGAACCAGTGGGCGCGGGCCGCCATGATGATCTCGTTACCCTGCTCCTCGGTCAGCCCATAATCGGCGAGCACGCCACCCTTGTCGCCTTCGCCGCTGCCCTGGCGCCGGCGCGGTTCGACGCGCTTCTTCTGGATGAGCTCGTCGGTGGCGAGATCGGCGAGATCGTCGAGCGTCTTGATGCCGGCCTTGCCGAGCGTGACCAGCATCGCCTCGGTCAGATAGGGCAGCTCGGCCAGCGCATCCTCGACGCCGAGCGCGCGGCGCTCCTCGCGGGCGGCCGCCTCGCGGCGTTCGAGGGCCTCCTGCGCGCGGCTCTGGAGCTCATTCGCCAGTTCCTCGTCGAAGCCTTCGATCGCGGCGAGCTCGTCGGTCTCGACATAGGCGACCTCCTCGAGCGCGCCGAAGCCCTCGGCGACGAGCAGCTGGGCCAGCGTCTCGTCGACGTCGAGCTCGTTCTGGAACATCTCCGAGCGCTCGACGAACTCGCGCTGGCGCTTCTCGCTCGCGTCGGCCTCGGTCAGGATGTCGATCGCCGACCCGGTCAGCTGGCTGGCGAGCCGCACATTCTGGCCGCGCCGGCCGATGGCGAGGCTGAGCTGATCGTCGGGGACGACCACCTCGATGCGGCTTTCCTCCTCGTCGATCACGACGCGGCTGACATGCGCGGGCTGCAGCGCATTGACGACGAAGGTCGCGGTGTCGGGCGACCAGGGGATGATGTCGATCTTCTCGCCCTGCATCTCCTGCACGACGGCCTGCACGCGGCTTCCCTTCATGCCGACACAGGCGCCGACCGGATCGATCGAGCTGTCGTGGCTGATCACGCCGATCTTGGCGCGGCTGCCCGGATCGCGCGCGGCGGCCTTGATCTCGATCACGCCGTCGTAGATTTCGGGCACTTCCTGCGCGAACAGCTTCTTCATGAAATCGGGATGGGCGCGGCTCAGGAAGATCTGCGGGCCCCGGTTCTCGCGCACCACGCGCAGGATCAGGCTGCGGATGCGGTCGCCGACGCGCACCACCTCGCGCGGGATCTGCTGATCGCGCCGGATCACGCCCTCGGCGCGGCCGAGATCGACGACGATGTGTCCGAACTCGACGCGCTTGACGACGCCGGTAATGATCTCGCCGGCGCGATCCTTGAACTCCTCATATTGGCGCTCGCGCTCGGCATCGCGGACCTTCTGGAAGATCACCTGCTTGGCGGCCTGCGCGGCGATCCGGCCGAACTCGATCGGCGGCAGCGGATCGACGATGAAATCGCCGACCGCCGCGCCCTTCTGCAGCTTCTGCGCGTCCTTGACGGAGACCTGCTTGAAATAGTCGTCCACCTGCTCGACCACCTCGACGACGCGCCACAGCCGCATGTCGCCGCTCTTCGGATCGATCTTGGCGCGGATGTCGTTCTCGGCGCCGTAGCGGGCGCGGGCCGCGCGCTGGATCGCATCCTCCATCGATTCGATCACGATCGACCGATCGATCAGCTTCTCCCGCGCGACGGCGTCGGCGATGGCGAGCAGCTCGGCCTTGTTGGCGGAAATGGCGGTGGCCATGGCGAAAACCCTATCCTTCCGTTGAAATCCTGTCCGCGCCCTCGACGGAGAGGGGGGCGGTGGCCTTGATGAGAGCGTCGGTCAGGATCAGCTTGGCGCTGGCGATAGCCTCCAGCGGCACGGCGATCTCACCGAGCTTGTTTACATGGAATCGCACATCGGCGCCATCGCGTCCGATGAGCCTTCCGTCGAATTGCTTGCGTCCCTCGATCGGCCGGGCGAGCTTCACGCGGGCATCGAAGCCGGCCCAGTCCGCAAAGTCCTGCGGGCGGGTGAGCGGCCGGTCGATGCCGGGCGAGCTCACCTCCAGGCGATAGGCCTCCTCGATCGGATCGGCTTCGTCCAGCCGGTCCGATATGCGGCGGCTCAGCGCCTCGCAATCGCTGAGATCGAGCTGCCGCGTATCCGGCCGTTCGGCCATCACCTGCAACGTCGGATCGGTCTTGCCGCCGAACATCGCGACGCGCACGAGCGACAGGCCGAGCGCTTTTGCCTCGGGCTCGATCAGCTTCGTCAATGCGGCGATGTCCGCCATGGAGCTCCTGTCGAAACGATATGCGTCTGCGGCGCCGGACCCTTGCGGAACCGACCTCGGCAAAGTTTCCAATGTCGAGAAGACGAGGGGCGATATAGGCGAACTCGCGCAGGGCGGCAAGGGGCGGCGCGCGCGGGGTTTTCGCTTCCTGGTCAGAGAGGGGAGGGAGACAGCATCAGCGCGCCGTCAGCACGCGCGAGCACGATCAACTTCAGCCCCGCGTGCGCGGCCCGCTCCACCGCCAGCGATGTCGGCGCCGAGATGGTCACCAGCGTCGACGCACCGGCCAGCGCGGCCTTCTCGACGATCTCGTAGCTGCAGCGCGACGTGGCGAGCAGGAAGCCGTCCGCGGGACTACGGCCGACCCGCGCCAATGCGCCGATCAGCTTGTCGAGAGCATTGTGCCGGCCGACATCCTCCCGCGCCAGCGTGATGGCGCCGTCGGCCTCGCAATGGGCGGCCGCGTGGACGGCGCCGGTCGCGGCGTTGAGCGGCTGGTGCTGCGGAAGGGCATCCAGCGCGGCGAAGATCGCGCGCTGATCGATCGGCGCGCGTGCGGGCAGATGCGGCAGCGGCCGCGCCGCCTGTTCCAGATTGTCGAGCCCGCACAGTCCGCAGCTGCTTTCGGACACGCGCATGCGCACCCGCTCGAGCACCGCCTCCATGCGATCGGCGGGGAGGGTGACGCGCACGATCCAGCCGGCGGGATGGGCATGGATGTCGATCGCCTCGATCTCGCCGGCCGAATCGACCAGCCGTTCGGCCAGCGCGAAGCCGGTGGCGAAATCCTCGAGATCGGCGGGGGTGGCCATCATCACCGCATAGCCGATGCCGTTGAACTCGATCGAGACGGGCGCTTCGACGGGCACCGCGCGGATCCCGGCATCGCGGGAGCCGTCGGGATAGAGAATGGTGACGGCATGATCGGAGCGTTCGGGGTTCATCGTCGCACCATGCATCTTCGCCCTTCGCCGTGGGAGGTCTGCCTTCTTTCCCCGGGGCGATGCCGAGGGACGCCATGCGAGACATGGCTTCCGCCTTTGCGCCGCCGAAAGATCGGCGCGCGCCGGCAGTCGCGAGGCAACCCTCCCGCACCATGGCGCGTTGCGCGGGAGCAGTCTGCCGCGCTTGTTGCAACAAGTTTCATCTGATACCAAATCGGCAGGGAGATTCATCCATGTCCGATCCGCATGACAATCCGCTCGGCCTCGACGGCTTCGAGTTCGTCGAGTTCACCGGCCCCGATCCGCAGGCGCTCGCCGAACTGTTCGAGGCGATGGGTTTCACGCATCTTGCCGACCATCGTTCGAAGAACGTGCGGCGTTACGCTCAAGGCGACATCAACTTCATCCTCAACATGGACGCGACCGGACAGGCCGCCGACTTCCGCAGGGCGCATGGTCCGTCGGCGAACGCGATGGCGTTCCGTGTCCACGACGCCGCGCAAGCTTTCGAGGAGGCGGTGCGGCGCGGCGCCAAGCCGGTTACCGGCCCGGTCGGGCCGATGGAGCTCAACATCCCGGCGATCGAGGGGATCGGCGGATCGAACCTCTATCTGGTCGATCGCTATGGCGCGCAGGAGATTTACGACGTCGATTTTCGGCCGGTGCCGGGGGCCTTGCGCGATGCCCGGTCGGTCGGGCTGCACACGCTCGATCATCTCACCCATAATGTGAACCGCGGGCGGATGAACCATTGGGCGGAGTTCTACGAGCGGATCTTCAACTTCCGCGAGATCCGCTATTTCGACATCGAGGGCAAGGCGACCGGCCTGTTCAGCCGGGCGATGACGGCGCCCGACGACAAGATCCGCATCCCCCTCAACGAGAGCCAGGACGAGCACAGCCAGATCGAGGAGTTCCTTCGCGAGTATAAGGGCGAGGGAATCCAGCACCTCGCGCTTGCGACCAGCGATATCTTCGCGACAGTGGACGCGCTGCGCGCCAACGGCGTGCGCTTCCAGGATACGCCCGACACCTATTACGACATGATCGACCAGCGGGTGCCCGGCCATGGCCACGACATCGCGGCCATGCGCGAGCGGCGCATCCTGATCGACGGTGCGCCCGAGACGGGCGGCGGCATCCTCCTGCAGATCTTCACCGAGAACATGGTCGGCCCGATCTTCTTCGAGATCATCCAGCGCAAGGGCAATGAGGGTTTCGGCGAGGGCAATTTCAAGGCGTTGTTCGAATCGATCGAGCTCGACCAGATCCGCCGCGGCGTCGTTCCGGCCAAGACGGACGCGTGACGCGCTTTGCGCCTTGCGGCTTCCGCTGGGGGGACGAAATGGGCAGGATGACCGCAACCGGGTGAGGAGAGGCGCGTGAAGCTTGCATCGCTGAAGGGCGGACGCGACGGCCGGCTCGTCGTCGTCAGCCGCGATCTCGCCTGGTGCGCGGATGCCGGCCATATCGCACCCACGCTCCAGGCGGCGCTCGACAATTGGGATCATGCCGCGCCGCTGCTCGAGGCGCTCGCCACCGATCTCGCCCATGAGGTGATCCCGATGATGCGCTTCCACGAGCGCACGGCGGCGCCGCCGCTGCCGCGCGCCTATCAATGGGCGGACGGATCGGCCTATGTGAACCATGTCGCGCTGGTGCGGCAGGCGCGCGGCGCGGAAATGCCGGAGAGCTTCTGGACCGATCCGCTGATCTACCAGGGCGGCTCGGATGGATTCCTGGGCCCGCGCGATCCCATTCCGCTCGCCGATCCCGCCTGGGGCTGTGATTTCGAGGCGGAGGTGGTGGTGGTCACCGGCGATGTGTCGCAGGGCGCCTCGCGCGCCGAGGGGCTGGCGGCGATCCGGCTCGTCGGGCTCGTCAACGACGTCTCGCTGCGCAACCTCATTCCGGCCGAGCTCGCCAAGGGGTTCGGCTTCTTCCAGTCAAAGCCCGCCTCGGCGCTGTCGCCGGTGTTCGTGACACCGGACGAGCTGGGCGAGGCCTGGCGCGAGGGCGTGCTGCACCGTGTGCTCGCCGTCGATCTCAACGGCCAGCCCTTCGGCCGGGCCAACGCCGGGGTCGACATGACGTTCGATTTCGGCACGCTGATCGCGCATGCGGCGAAAACGCGCGCGCTCGGCGCCGGCAGCCTGATCGGCTCGGGCACCGTCTCCAATCGCGATACCGACGGTGGGCCTGGCCGGCCGGTCGCGGAGGGCGGCGTCGGCTATAGCTGCCTCGCCGAGATCCGCACGATCGAAACGATCCGCGCCGGCAAGCCGAGCAGCGAGTTCCTGAAGCCTGGCGATACGGTGCGCATCTGGATGGACGACGATCGCGGTCATTCGATCTTCGGCGCGATCGAGCAGACGGTGGCCGCAACTACAGCATGACAGCGAGTCCGCCCGCCAGTATCACGAGGGGATGGGCGGTTCGGGAAAGCGGGGCTTCAGCCGCAGGACAGTGCTGATCGGCGGCGGTGCGGGGGTCGGCCTGTTCGTCGCATGGGGGCTCTGGCCCCGCCGCTACCGCCCCAGCCTCACCGCCGCGCCCGGCGAAAGCATCTTCAATGCCTTCCTCAAGATCGGCACGGACGGCCATGTCACCGTCGTCGTGCCGCAGGCCGAAATGGGGCAGGGCGTGTGGACCGCGCTGCCCCAAGTGCTCGCAGATGAGCTCGGCGCCGACTGGCGGACCGTCGCGGTCGAGCCGGCGCCGATCAGCCCGCTCTATGCCAATGATTTCCTGATCGCGGAAAGCGCCCGCGAAGCGCTGCCCTCGCTGCTGCAGGACGCAGGCAGCTGGATCGCGCGGCAGGTGGCGATCCGCTCGGCGCTGATGATCACGGGCGGCTCCAGCTCGATCCGGGGGTTCGAGCAGCGCTTCCGCGAGGCCGGCGCGGCCGCGCGCGTGCTCCTGTGCATGGCCGCGGCCCGGCGGCTGGACAGCGATTGGCAAGCCTGCGACACCCAAGGCGGCTTCGTGGTGCGCGGCGACGATCGCCTGCGCTTCGGCGAGCTGGCGGCCGAGGCGGCTGGCTTCACGCCGCCCGCGACGCTGCCGCTCCGGGCGATCGGCGCGGGCCGCATCTCGGGGAGGAGCATGCCCCGCCTCGATCTGCCGTCCAAGGTGGATGGCTCCGCCCGCTTCACCGGCGACGTCCGGCTGCCCGGCCTCGTCTATGCATCGACGATCATGGCGCCCGCCGGTGATGCCGTGCTCGACACGATCGACGAGGCGGCGGCGCGCCGGCTGGGCGGCGTGATCGGAATCGTGCGCGAATCCCGCTGGGTCGCGGCGGTCGGCGAGACATGGTGGGCCGCCGATCGCGCCGTGAAGGCGCTGAAGCCGCGCTTCCGCATCCGCGGTCCGGTGCCGGACAGCCGCTCCATCGACACGGCGCTTGCGGCGGCGCTGGATCGCGGGGAGGGCACGATCATGGCCTCGCATGGCGATCTCGCCGAGGCGTTCGGCGGGGGCGGCGTTGTCGGCGCGGATTATGCGGTGCCGTTCGCGGTGCATGCCCCGATCGAGCCGCTGACGGCTACGGCACGCCTTGGCGGCGATCGGCTGGAGATATGGGCGCCGACCCAGGCTCCCGGCCTTGCCCGTGCCGCTGCGGCCCAGGCGATCGGCGTCGCCGAGACGCAGGTCACCCTATATCCCATGCCGGTCGGCGGCGGCTTCGGCCGCAAGGTGGAAACCGACGCGATCCGGCAGGCAGCGACGGTCGCGCAGCGTATCGGCAGACCCGTCCAGCTCCTCTGGTCGCGCGCCGAAGAGACGATGCAGGACCGTTTCCGTCCTCCGGCGCTCGGCCGGATGCAGGCCAAGCTCGGCCAGGATGGGCGGCTGCTCGGCTGGCGCGCGCGGATCGCGGCCCCGTCGACAATGGGCGAGATGATGCGGCGGATCGCGCCGGGCCGGGTCGCGCCACCGCGCGGTGCGGAGGCTTCCGCCGTCGAGGGCGCGGTGCCTCCCTATGCCGTCGACGCGCTTGCGGTGGAGCATGTGGCGGTCGAGATCGGCATTCCGACCGGGATATGGCGGTCGGTTGCCAACAGCTACACCGCTTTCTTCACCGAAAGCTTCATCGACGAGCTGGCGCACCGCGCCGGCATCGACCCCCTTTCCTTCCGCACGCGGCTGCTCGGTGATGAAGCGCGCCTCTCGCACTGCCTGGCAATCGCAGCGGCGCTCGGCGGATGGGGCGGTGGCGGGCGGGGCGGAGGCCAGGGGCTGGCCGCCCACAGCTGCTTCGGCTCCCATGTCGCGATGATGGCGCAGGTGCGTGTCGCGGACCGGCGGCTCGTCGTCGACGCCATCACCGCGGCGGTGGATTGCGGGCGCATGATCAATCCCGACATCGTCCGCCAGCAGGTGGAAGGCGGTATCGTCTGGGGTCTCGCGGCGACGCTCGGCAGCACCACCGGCATCACGCGCGGCCGCGCCGCCGCCCGCAATTTCGACGCGCTCGATCTGCCGCTGCTGGCGGCTATGCCGGAGATCCGGATCGAGATCATCCCGAGCCGTGAGCAGCCCGGCGGAGTCGGCGAGATCGCGGTCCCGCCGGTCGCGCCGGCGATCGCCAACGCGCTGTTCGCCGCCACCGGCCGGCGCGTGCGCCGGCTGCCGATCGGGTTGGGGGACGCGATATGATCAAGCCCGTGGGCGTGCTGCTGATCAATCTCGGGACACCCGATGCCCCGGATGCGCGCGCGGTGCGGCGCTACCTCGCCGAATTTCTGTCCGATCGGCGCGTCGTCGAGATTCCGCCGCTCGTCTGGCAGCCGGTCCTGCGCGGCGCGATCCTGCCGACACGGCCCGCCAGGTCGGCGCATGCCTATGCGCAGGTGTGGCGTCCCGACGGATCGCCTCTGGCGGCGATCACGCGCGAGCAGGCGACCGCGCTGGATGCGGCGCTGGGGGAGGGCGTGATCATCGATCACGCGATGCGCTATGGCCGGCCGGCCATCGCCGAGCGGATCGCGGCACTCAAGGAGCGGGGGTGCGAGCGCATCCTGCTCGCTCCGCTCTATCCGCAATATTGCGCGGCGACCACCGCGACGGCCAATGACAAGGCCTTCGCCGCCCTGGCCACGATGCGCTGGCAGCCGGCGATCCGCACGCTGCCGGCTTATTATGACGATCCCGCCTATATCGGCGCCCTCAAGGCCTCGATCGAAAAGGGGCTCGCCGGCCGGGAGGAGGATGTCGACCTGATCGTCGCGAGCTTCCACGGCATGCCCGAGCGTACCCGGCAGCTCGGCGATCCCTATTACGACCAATGCGTGGAGACCGCCCGGCTGCTCGCCGAGGCGCTCGGCCGGGAGGTCTCGGTCGCCTTCCAGTCGCGCTTCGGCCGGGCGCGGTGGCTGGAGCCTGCGACGGAAGCGGTGCTCGCCGCGCTGCCGGGCAAGGGCGTCGGGCGGGTCGCGGTGGTCGCGCCGGGCTTCGCCGCCGATTGCGTCGAGACGTTGGAGGAGATCGCGATCCGCGGCCGGGAAACCTTTCTTTCCGCCGGCGGCCGTGATTTCGTCTATTTGCCTTGTCTCAATGCTACCAGGCCGGGGATCGAGCTTCTTTCCCATTTGGTGGCGCGGGAGCTTGAAGGCTGGTGGTCGGCCTCCTAGCTGGCGGCCGAAGCGAGGGAGATTGGCACATGGCAAGGGTAGCGATCGTCACCGGTGGAACGCGCGGCATCGGGGAGGCGATCAGCGTGGCACTGAAGGAGGCGGGATTGACCGTCGCTGCCAACTATTGCGGCAACGACGAGCGGGCACGCGACTTCACCGATCGCACGGGCATCCCCGCCTATAAGTGGGATGTCGCCGATCACGAAGCCTGCCAGCTGGGTGCGGCGAAGGTCGCCGCCGATCTCGGCCCTGTCGACGTGCTCGTGAACAATGCGGGCATCACGCGCGACGGCGTGCTCCTCAAGATGGACTATCAGGCCTGGAAAGAGGTGATCGACACCAATCTCGGCGGTTGCTTCAACATGGCCAAGGCGGTGTTCCCCGGCATGCGCGAGCGCGGCTGGGGCCGGATCATCAATATCGGTTCGATCAACGGCCAGGCCGGCCAATATGGGCAGGTCAACTATGCCGCCGCCAAGTCCGGCATCCACGGCTTCACCAAGGCCCTTGCGCAGGAAGGCGCCAAGTTCGGCGTGACGGTGAACGCGATCGCGCCGGGCTATATCGATACGGACATGGTCGCTGCCGTGCCGCAGGAAGTGCTCAGCAAGATCGTGGCGAAGATCCCCGCCGGGCGGCTCGGCCATGCGCACGAGATCGCGCGCGGCGTTTCCTTCCTCTGCTCCGACGATGCGGGGTTCATCACCGGTTCGACGCTGTCGATCAACGGCGGCCAGCACATGTATTGAGGCGGCGCGGTGGCGGGTCCGGTCAAGCGCTCGGTGACGATCGCCGGGCACGCCACCTCGATCAGCCTGGAACCGGTCTTCTGGGAAGCGCTCGGCGAAGCCGCGCGCGCGGAGGCCGTTCCGCTGAACGCGCTCGTCGCGCGCATCGATGCCGCGCGGATCGAGCATCCCGATCCGCCGAACCTCGCCAGCGCCATCCGCATCTGGCTGTTTTCGCGGCTTCGATCTGAAAACGAGAATCGCTCGCAAAAAATTTGACACTGCGAACGACTCGCAATATCGCCCCTCGCGACGGCTTCGCGCCGCATGAGGATGAGGGGTAATCATGTCCAATATCGATCGCGACGGCGCCCGCAGCGCCGCGCCGGCCTTTCTTGCGCTCTCCTGCGTGGGCTTTTTCTCCGGGCCCGCCTTCGCCCAGGACGTGCCCGCCGCGGATCAGCCGCAGGGCCCGAGGCTCGGCGGCGCGACGGTGACGGCGACGGCGATCGACGGGGAAGGTTTCAAGGCCGAGCGGATCGAGAGCCCCAAGGCCGTCGCGCCGCTGCTCGATACGCCGCGCTCGATCGTCGTGATCGACAAGCAGCTCATCCAGGATACCGGCGCAGCGACGCTCGCGGACGCGCTGCGCACCGTGCCCGGCATCACCTTCGGCGCCGCGGAAGGCGGCAATCCGATCGGCGACCGGCCGTTCATCCGCGGCTTCGACACGCAGGGTTCGACCTTCCTCGACGGCGTGCGCGACATCGGCGCGCAGACCCGCGAGGTGTTCGCGGTCGAGCAGGTGCAGGTGGTGCGCGGATCGGATTCGACGCTGGGCGGCCGCGGCTCAGCCGGCGGCTCGATCAACGTCATCTCCAAGCTGCCGCAGGCCGATACGTTCGCGCGGCTCGACGGCAGCTTCGGCAATGCCGACTATAAGCGCATCACCGGCGACGTGAATTATCGCGTGTCCGAGCAGGTGGCGGTGCGGGTCGCGGCGATGTGGCACGATCAGGACGTCGCCGGCCGCGATGCGATCTGGCAGAAGCGCTGGGGCGTCGCGCCCTCGATCACCGTCGGCGTCGGCGGCCCGACGCAGCTGACCGCCGCTTATTATCATCTCGACACGGACGAACTGCCCGACAGCGGTATTCCGTTCCTCTACACGATCGGCAACGCACCGCTCGGCAACACCGTCACCACCCCCGCGATGGGCGAGGTGACGACTGCGGGCGGCCAGACCGGCCGCGTCAAGCGCACCAATTTCTACGGCCTCAAGGATCGCGACTTCCGCGACAGCCATACCGACCAGTTCACGCTGCGCGCGCAACATGATTTCGGCGGCGTGACCCTGCGCAACACGACGCGCTATAGCCACACTTGGCAGGCCTACAGCTTCCTGCTCCCCGACGACAGCCAGGGCAACGTGTTCGGCACGGCGGCGACGAACCCGACGACCGGCCCCGCTGGCGCGCGCGGCGACATATTGACCGGCGGTTATGTCTGGCGGCGGGCCAACACGCGCTACGGCTACACCGATTCGATCGTGAACCAGACCGATCTCTACGGCACGTTCGAGACCGGCTCGATCAAGCACAGCTTCGCGATCGGCGCCGAGATCTCGTGGGAGAAGGCGCGTCGCGGCGCCTTCGTGCTCGCCACCGGATCGACGATCAGCCCGCGCTGCAACGCGGCGACGATCGCGCGCTATTATTGCACCAGCTTGTTCAACCCTAATCCAAGCGATCCGTGGGTGAACTATGCGAGCGACACATCGAACGTGCAGGCGCCGATCACCAAGGGGCTGCCGATCACGGAGACGCAGCAAGACGCCAACACCAAGGCGGTCTACGCCTTCGACTCGATCACGATCACCGACCAGCTGATCGTCAACCTCGGCATCCGCTACGATCATTTCCGCTCCAAGGTGCAGCCCGGGCTCGCGGCGACCGCGCTTCCCAGCGCGCGCTATTCGGTGAGGCGCAGTGACGGCATCGTCGACTACCAGGCTGGCGTCATCTTCAAGCCCACCAAGGAGACCAGCCTCTACGTCTCCTACGCGACCGCCTCGACACCGCCGAACAGCCTGCTCGGCGAAGGGCGTGAGGATAATGGGCTCGGCACGGTCGGCACGACCATCCCGACTGCTGCCGACGCGCAGGCCTTCTCCAATGCACTGAAAGTGCAGCGGACCAAGAGCTGGGAAGCTGGAGCCAAGGCCAACCTGTTTGGCGACGCACTGGCGCTGACCGGTGCCGTGTTCCAGACCGAGACCACCAATGCGCGCGTCACGAGCGATGCGAACACGGTGGAATTCATCGGCAAGACCCGCATCCGCGGCTTCGAGACGACGGTGAGCGGCAACATCACCGACAAGTGGAGCGTCTTCGGCGGCTACACCTATCTCGATGCCAAAGTGCGTGACGGCGGCTTCACGGCGCTCGCGGTGGCGGCGGTCACCGATCCGAACAACCCGAAGATCATCCTCCAGCCGGCGACGACCAAGACCGTGGTTTCAGTCAACACCGGCAAGCAGCTGCCGCAGGTCGCGAAGCACAGCTTCACCATGTGGACCGAATATAAGGTGACGCCGGCCTTCACCCTCGGCGGCGGTGCCTTCTACACCAGCCGCATCTATGGCGGCTATGCGGACAACCGCAGCGCCTCCCAGGATGCCGCCGGGGTGATCACGGTGAAGCCGGCGACCAAGACGCTGGCGCGCGCCGTGCCGGGATGGTGGCGGTTCGATGCCCGCGCGTCCTACGATATCGACGACCATTTCCAGATCTCGGTCAACGCGCAGAACCTGTTCAACAAGCTCTATTATAATCAGGTCTACACCAGCCACTATGCCGCCATCGCGCCGGGCCGGACGGTGTTCGGCACGCTGACGGTGAAATATTGAGATGGCAGCGGCGTTCACGCTCGACGCGCTGAACGCCATGCCGGCGGCCGAGCTTCGGGCGCGGCTCGCTGGGCCGCCCGAGGCGCGCGCCGCGATCATCGCCGCCGCCGCCGAGGCGGGGCTGGCTGAGGCGCAGGCGCTTTACGGCCAGATATTGCTCGATGGCCATGGCGTGGCAAGGAACGAGCAGGCGGCGCTGCAGTGGTTCTCCCGGGCCGCCAAGCAGGGGCACGTCATGGCGATCAACATGATCGGCCGCTGCTATGATCTCGGTTGGGGCGTCGCAGTGGACAAGGCGCGCGCCGCCTTATGGTATCGCGCGGCGGCCGACCGCGGCCTCGACTGGGGCATGTACAATCTGGCCACGCTGATGGCGCTCGGACACGGCGTACCGGAGGACAAGCCCGCCGCACTGGCGCTGTTTCGCAGGGCGGCGGCGATGGGCAACGCCAAGGCGATCAACTTCGTCGGCAGCTTCTACGAGGATGGCTGGGTGGTGGAGCGTGATCTCGCCGAGGCGGCACGCTGTTATGCCCGGGCCGCCGAAGGCGGCGATTTTCGCGGCCAGTTCAACCATGCGCGGATGCTGGCCGGCGCGGGGCGCATCGAGGAGGCCCTTCGCTGGCTCGCGCGCGTGCCGGAGACGGCGACGCCGGCGTTCCGCGAGAAGGCGGCCGCGTGGCTTGCCGCGGCGCCGGAGCCGGCGCTGCGAGCCGCCGCCGCGGCGATGCGTCCGGATGCTGCGTAGAATGAAATTGATTCGCATTAGGGGTTGGGCTACGCCGCTGCGGCGGCCGGTGCCGCGCGGCAAGGAACGGGGGCCGAGGTGAACGCAGGCTTTCGCGCGCTCAGGATCGACGAGGATGCCGCGATCATCGCGGATCGCGATATCCTGTCGGCGCTCGAGCCACCGCATCTCCCCGCCCGCTACGGCGAATCCGGCCGCCCGAGCTGGCTGACGATCGCGGCGATCGCGGCCGGGCACATCCTGCTGTTCGTCCTGCTCGTCACGTTCGATGTGGTCACCGTCCACCGCCGTCCGCAGCCGCCGCTCGTCGTCGAGCTGCTGCAGGACAAGCCGCCGCCGCCGCCCGCGGCGACCAAGCCCGAGCCGGTCGTGCCCGTCCCTGCCGCGATCGTCGTGCCGAAGCCGATCGTGCCGCTCGTCGCGCCCACGCCGCCGGCCGTGACCGTCGCCGAGACGCCGCCGCCGCCGAAGGCGGTGGTGGTGACGCCGCCGGCGCCCACGCAGCCTGCCGCCCCGACCGGCCCGGTCGACGCGGGCGACCTTTCCTCGAAGATGATCGCGGGCGATCCGCCCCGCTACCCGATCGAATCGCGCCGCAAGCGCGAGCAGGGAACGGTCTGGCTGTCGGTGCTGGTCGGCACCGATGGACGTGTCTCGGACATCAGCGTGGCGCGCAGCAGCGGCTTCGGCCGGCTGGATGATGCCGCGCTCGCGGCGGTGAGGCGCTGGCGCTGGTCGCCGACCATGCGGGGGGGCGTTCCGGTGATGGTGCGCGGCACGGTCGACATCCCCTTCGTGCTCCAGGACACATGATCGCCGTTCCCGACGTGCTCGACGCGGCCGCGGTCGCGCGGCTGCGCGCGATCATCGACGGCGCGGAATGGATCGACGGCAACGTCACCTCGGGCCACCAGTCGGCGCTCGCGAAGCGCAACGCGCAGCTGCCGGAGGATTCGCCCGCGGCGCGCGAGGCCGGGACTCTGGTGCTCGACGCGCTCGGCCGTTCGGCCACCTTCATCGCCGCCGCGCTGCCGTTGCGCGTCTTTCCGCCGCTGTTCAACCGCTATGCCGGCGGGCAGCAATTCGGCACGCATGTCGACAACGCGATCCGCATCCGCCGCGGCAGCGATTTCCGGATCCGCAGCGATCTTTCGGCCACGCTCTTCCTCGCCGAACCGGAGAGCTATGACGGCGGCGAGCTCATCGTCGAAGGCCAGTTCGGCGCCCAGGCGGTGAAGCTGCCGGCCGGGCACATGCTGCTCTATCCCTCGACCAGCCTGCATCGCGTCGCGCCGGTGACGCGCGGCGTCCGCGTGGCGAGCTTCTTCTGGATCCAGAGCATGATCCGCGGCGAGGACGAGCGGAAGATCCTGTTCGATCTCGATCTCGCCATCCAGCGCATCGCGATGGAGCGCGGGCAGGACGATGCGGAGATGATCCGGCTCACCGGCGTCTACCACAATCTGCTGCGGCTCTGGGCCGAGACCTGATGCGCCCTCCCCCGGCGAAGGCCGGGACGGCGCGCCCCACATGCCTGCCGCCTGCTCAGCGCGCCAGCAGCAGCCGCGCCTGCGTGCCGATCTGCGCCAGCATCGCGGCGCCGGTGGCCGGCGCGGTGCGCGCGCGGGCGACGAGACGGACGAACTGATCGACGCGCGGTGCCTGTTCCTCCAGCCAGCCATTGACCGCGGCCAGCGGATCGCCGTCGCCGACGCGGGCGAGGAAATCGAGCCGGAGCTGCTCGAAGTCCCGCACCAGGCCGGCGGCGAGCAGCCGCTCCCACGGGTCGGACGAGGCGAAGCGCAGCGCCGCCGCCTTCGCCCAATCGAGCCCCAGCGCCTCGCCCAGCCGGACATAGGCCTGCGTCACCTCCACCTCGCCGACGCCGAGGCGCAGCGCCAGCAGCGCCGTGCCGATCGCCCCGTCGAGCTCCTTCAGCCGTACGATGCGGTCGATCAGCGCCGGATCCGCGCCGCTCTCGGCGATGATCGTGCGCAGCCCGCTCGCTTCGAGCCGCGCTTCCTCGCGCAGCAGCCCCTCGGCGGCCGCGTCGAGCCGCCGGATGCCGGGGCCGATCTGCTCGGCGAGCACGCCGGGCAGGGCATCGGCGGTGCCGGCGCGCAGCAGATCCGCGACGTGCAGGCGAACGGCCCTCGCGGCCTCCACGAAGAGCGTGAGCCGCGCTTCCTCCGCCACGTCCGCCTGCTCGATCTTCTCCCAGAGATCGTCGAGACCGAAGATCATCGCCACGGCGAGGAAAGCGGACGCGACCTGCGCGAGGCTGACGCCTTCCTCCTCGGCCAGCTCGAAGGGCGCGACGAGGCCGAGGCGATTGACCACGCGGTTGGCGACCTTCGTGGCGATGATCTCGCCGCGCAGGCGGTGCGCGTCGATCGCGGCGCGGTGCCGCGCCAGCATCTCGGACGGGAAGGCGGCGTGGAGAATGGTGTCCAATGCCGGATCGGCCGGCAACGGCGATGCTTCGATGGCTGCCTGCAGCGCGAGCTTGGCGTGGCTCAGCAGCACCGCGAGCTCGGGTCGGGTGAGGCCCTGGCCGTCCTGCGCGCGGCGCAGCAGCGCCTCGTCGGGCGCCAGGCCGTCCACCATGCGATCGATGCGGCCGGCCGCCTCGAGCGCCTCGATCACGCGCACCTGGCTCGGCAGCGCGGCCGAGCCGCCGCGCTCGGCGAGCGACAGCGCGAGCGTCTGCAGACGATTGTCTTCCAGAACGAGCGCCGAGACGTCGTCCGTCATCGCCGCCAGCAGGGCGTTGCGATCCTCGAATGCCAACCGGCCTTCGCGCATCTCGCGATTGAGCGGGATCTTGATGTTGACCTCGTTGTCTGAGCAGTCGACGCCGGCCGAATTGTCGATGAAATCGGTGTTGATCCGTCCGCCCTTGAGCGCGAAAGCGATGCGTCCGGCCTGGGTCACCCCGAGGTTCGCGCCCTCGCCGATCACCCGGGCGCGCAGCTGCTCGGCATCGACACGGTGCGCGTCGTTGGTGGTGTCGCCGACCGCGACATGGCTTTCGGCCGCGGCCTTGATGTAGGTGCCGATGCCGCCGAACCAGATGAGGTCGACCGGGCTTTTCAGGATCGCGGCGATGAGCCCGGAGGGATCGAGCGCTTCGGCCTCGATGCCGAGGGCGGCCTGCACCTCGGGCGAGAGCGGGATCGACTTCTGGCTGCGCGGGAACACGCCGCCGCCCGCAGAGATCAGCGACGCCTCATAATCGGCCCAGGAGGAGCGGGGCAGCTCGAACAGCCGCTTGCGCTCCGCCCAGCTCTTCGCGGGATCGGGGTCGGGATCGAGGAAGATGTGGCGGTGATCGAACGCGGCGACGAGCCGGATCGATTGCGAGAGCAGCATGCCGTTGCCGAACACGTCGCCGGACATGTCGCCGCATCCGACGACACGCACCGCATCCTTCTGCACGTCGACGCCCATCTCGGCGAAGTGGCGCTGCACCGAGATCCAGGCGCCGCGCGCGGTGATGCCCATCGCCTTGTGATCATAGCCCTGCGATCCGCCCGATGCGAAGGCATCGCCCAGCCAGAAGCCGCGATCCAGCGCGATCGCGTTGGCGACGTCGGAGAAGCTGGCCGTGCCCTTGTCCGCGGCGACGACGAAATAGGGATCGTCGCCGTCGTGGATCACCATCCCTTCAGGATGGACCACCGCATTTTCGACGAGGTTGTCGGTCACCGAGAGCAGGGCGCGGATGAAGATGCGATAGGCCTCGGTGCCTTCGGCCATCCATGCGTCCCGGTCGGTGGGCGCGGGAAGTTGCTTCGGATAGAAGCCGCCCTTGGCGCCGGTCGGCACGATCACGGCGTTCTTCACCACCTGCGCCTTCATCAGCCCGAGGATCTCGGTGCGGAAGTCGTCGCGCCGGTCGGACCAGCGCAGGCCGCCGCGCGCGATCGGGCCGCCGCGCAGATGGATGCCCTCGACGCGCGGGCTGTACACCCAGATCTCCCGCCACGGCACCGGCCGCGGCAGATCGGGCACGGCCGCGCTGTCGAGCTTGAACGCCAGCGCCTCGTTCGCGGCGGGCGAGAAGGCGTTCGTGCGCAAGGTCGCGAGCACGAGCGCGCGCAGGCGGCGCAGGATGCGATCGTCGTCGATCGCAGTGACCTGGACGAGCGCCGTGTCGATCGCGCGCACCGCCCCCTCGGCGTCTCCCTTGCCTTGCATCGCCGGGTCGAGCCGCGCGTGGAACAGGGCGAGGATGCCGCGCGCCGCATCGGGTGCCCTGCGCAGCGCCTGGACGACGGTGCCGAGGCCGTAGGGCATGCCGGTCTGGCGCAGATAGCGGAACCAGGCGCGGAACAGCACCACCGCCTCCGGCGCCAGCCCGACGCCGATCAGCAGCTCGTTGAACTGGTCGTTTTCGGCGCGACCCTCGAGCACCGCGGCGATGGTGGCTTCCGCGACCGCCGCGCGCGCGACGATCTCGGCCGGGTCGGCGTCGGTTTCCAGCAGGAAATCGTGGATATAGCCGAGGCGGCCGCCGTCGAGCGCGGTCGGAAGCTCCTCGACCACGCGGAAGCCGAAATTCTCGAGCACCGGCACCGCGTCGGACAGCGGGATGAGGTGATCGATGCGGTAGATCTTGAGGCGGAGCTGGTCCGCGCCGTCGCTCTGGTTGCGGTAGAGCCGCGCGCCGCGCGCCTCGGGGCCGTCGAGCTGGCCCAGCCGGGCGATGTCGAGCGCGGCTTCCTCGGCGCCGTAGCGACTGCGATAGCCGAGCGGAAAGGCCGCGGCGTGGGAGAGAGCGAGCCGGGTCGCCCGGCTCGCGCCGACCAGCGGAGCCAGGGCCTCCTCGACGGCGGGCGTCCAGCCGCGCACCATCGCGACGATCTCCCGGTCGAGCGCTGCGGCGTCGGGCAGCTGCGCGCCCGGCGGCAGATCGAGTGTGTAGCGCATCAGGGCGAGCTCGCCGTCGCCGAGCTCCATCGTCCAGCTCGACAGCGTGGCGTTCGCCGCCCGTGCGAGCATGTCGCCGATCGTCACGCGGCGGCTCGTGTTGATCTCGTCGCGCGGCAGCCAGACGAAGGCGAACAGGTGCCGCCGCAGCGGGCTCGGGACGAGCAGCAGCTTGGGCCGTGGCCGGTCGGCGAGCGACATGGCGGTGAGCGCCACCATCTCCAGATCGGCCGGCGCGAAAGCGATCAGCAGATCGTGGGGCAGCGCGGACAGCGCGTGGCGCAGCGCCTTGCCGGCATGGCTCGCCGGGTCGAACCCGTATTTCTCCTCCAGCGCCGCCAGCCGGGCGCGCAGCACCGGCACCTGGGCGGAAGGCGCGCGGAGCGCCGCGCTCGTCCACAGGCCCGCGTCGATCGCCAGCCCGGCGATGCGGCCATTCTCGCGCACGGGCACGATCACCAGGTCCATCGGCGCCCTGCGGTGCACGGTGGCGATCCGGCTCGACTTGACGAGCAGCGGGGCCTCCTTGCCGTCCTCGAAGCGCGTCAGCGCCGCTTCGCGTGAGGCATCCTCGATCGCGGGGATGTCGCCGCGCAGCATGCCGAGCCCGTCGCTCAACGTCCCGTCGCGGTCGATCCGCTGATGGCCGAGCAAGGTGAAGTGCCGATCGACGAACCAACGGATCAGCGCCGCGCCCTCACCGTCGGGAAGCGTGTCGGCCGCGGCGCGCATCGCGTCCTGCATCCTCCCCCAATCGGATACGGCGGCGCGTACGTCGGCCAGGACGGCCTCGATCTCCTCCACGATCTCGCGCCGGACGCGGGCATCGGCCCGCTCGAGCTCCAGATAGATCATCGATTCGCGCCGTTCGCCGCTCGCGTCGGCGGGAAGGATCCGGGTGAGCCTGCCGGCGGCGTCGCGCCGCACGGGGAGGATGGGATGGAGCACGCGATGGATGTCGATGCCGCGGCCGGCCAGCGCCGCGCAGATCGAATCGACGAGGAACGGCATGTCGTCGTTGATCACCGCGAGCCGCATCAGACGATGCGCGCCGCTGCCGCCGCCGGATTCGAGCCGCACCGTGGCGCTGCCCGCGGTGCGCAGCGCCGCCGCCTCGGCGACGAAGGCCGCCGCCGCGGCATGCGCCGCCTGATCGAGCCCGTCGGTCTCGCCGGGCAGCGCGCCCTTCACCAATGCCGCGGCGATCGCTGTCCGGATGTCGTCTTCCTCGGTGCTGATTTCGGCGCGTTGCTCGGTGGCCTGCATATGATGTCCGCTCCTCGCATGGTCCGCCACGGCAGCGGCCACGTCTTACCGATGGGCCGGGATATGCGCCTGTGGCGGTGTGCGGACAAGCTCTGCCCTGAATCGGTGACGCTTTTGATACGATGCTGCCCGAGACCCCGACGACCCTGTCATCGGGCGCGCGGCGCCGAGCGCGCCCGCGCAACTTTCGATCGGCGCGGCGTCGGCCGCCGATTCGGTGCGGGCCGGCCGGCGCGAGCGGCGTGCAGTCCACGCTTGTGTTGCCGCAGCGGCGCTGGTAAGGGCGCGCCTCTGTCCTCCGGCCAGTCGGTTCGGCGGACGGTGATCAGGGTCCGCCGCTTTAGCTCAGCCGGTAGAGCATCGCATTCGTAATGCGAGGGTCGCGTGTTCGAGTCACGCAAGCGGCACCACCTTTCGATGCACGGAAGGCCTCCCGAGGCGTCAGCATCTCGCTTCGCCCGAAATCGGTGCCAGGCGCAGCACGAACAGCGATCCCCAATTCTTGCCGGTGACGAACAGGCGCCGGCTTTTCCCGTCGAACGCGATGCCGTTGGCGACCGATTCACGCCCCGCCGCACCGCTGCGCGCGGCGAGCGGGGCGAGCTCGATCCAGTGTCCGACCTTTCCGGTCACGGGATCGATGCGCGCGATCCTGGTGCTTCCCCAGACGTTGGCGAGGATGCAGCCGTCGACCCATTCCAGCTCGTTGAGGCGCGGGACCGGGCGGCCATTCTCCGAGACGCGCAGGCGCCGGATTTCCCGACCGGTCGCAGGATCGAGAAAGCGCAGCCACGCCGTGCCGTCGCTGAGGATGAGCGAGCGGCCGTCATGGGTCAGCCCCCATCCTTCGCCCGGATAGGAGAAGCCGCCCCGCCGGCCGAAACCGCCGATATCCCAGCGATAGGCGCGCCCCTCACGCCAGGAAAGGCCGATGATCCCGTCCTTCCACCGCGCGATGCCTTCGCCGAACACGCCATCCGGAAAGGGAACGCGGCGTAGCACCCGGCCGTCGGCGATCCGCACCCGCCTCAGCGTCGATCGCCCGCGGTAGCCGGTGCTTTCGTAAAGCGCGCCGTCGTGGAAGAAGAGGCCTTCGGTGAAGGCGGCGCGATCATGCGGATAGATCGCGCTCACCATATAGGGTTGAAGCGGAGCGGGCTTGGTTCCCTGGCTGCCGCATCCGCCGGCGATCAGGCAGAGGAGCGCGGCGGCGCGTCTCACCACCGCGGGCTGAACCATTGCAGGCGCTGCTGCCATGCGCGCCAGCCCAAGGTGCGGATGATCTCGCGCGGCCGCTTCCGCAGCAGGCGCGGCGCGAGCGGCAGCGTGGCGCGCAGCGATGCCGCGATCCGTGGCAGAAGCGTGCGGTTGATCGTTCGCTCGGCGCGCCGCAGGCCCTCGTCGCTGCCGAGGCGCAGGCCGGCCGGCGCGAATCCGAGCAGATGATCGGCCATGCGCAGCACGTCGGCGAGGAGCCCGGCATGGCCCGCCGCGGCGAAGCGCCGCTGGAGCGCAGGCCAGTCGATCGCATCGCGCTCGCCGAGCACCGCCAGGTCGATCAGCCGCCGCAGCTCCGGGATGCCGACCCGGCCGAGGCCGTCGACGATCTGGCCGTGCGCGATCGAGGTGATGGCGCGATGCGTCGCCTCCAGCCTGAGCGCGCGCCGGCCCCGGACGGTGATCGCCTCGGCCGCGGCGAAGGCCGATCGCGTGTCCAGCAGCGGCTGGAGATGCTCGCGCAAGGGATAGCGATGCAGGTCCAGCCCCACCTGCAGCGTTTCATGGACGTGCGGGCGAAGCTGATGCGTGACGGAGGGGAGCGCCGGCCCCGTCGGCAGGAAGCCGGCCCCGGCGAGCGTTCGCGAAGCCTCCTCCAGCTGGTCCTCGCGAAACAGCAGGTCGAGATCGCCGACGAAGCGGCAGCCGGGCTCGGGGTAGAGGCCGGTGGCCAGCATGTCGGCGCCCTTGAGCAGGAGCGGCTCGATTCCGGCCGCAGCCAGCGCGTCGAGCGCCAGCGCCAGGCCGTCGACCAGCAGATGGTTCCGCCGCCTGTTGAGCTCGAGCACCGCGGACAGATAGGCGGCGGCATCGCGCTCCACCCAGCCGGCCTCTCTCAGCCGCCACGCCAGCAGGGGCGTGACCAGCTTGTTGCTCGATGCCTCGATGATCCCTTCCCACTGCGGCGGCGATGCGGGCGCGGGGAGCGGCTCCTGCCATCGGGACGGTGCCAGCCAGCCGGATATCAGCCGCAGAAGCTCCCACTTCGTCATTGCCCGGTCAGCCGGCACAGGGCCCGCTCGGCATCGCCGTTCCCCCCGTGACGCAGCGCGTGACAGGGCGTCGCCTCGAGCCAGAGGAGGAAAGCACGCACCGAAGCCTCGTCCAGCGGATAGCCGATCCAGACGCGGTCCTCGAGCAGGCGTGCCAGCGCCCCGAGCGGGGACAGGCGCGTGAGGCGAAGCGCGGAGCCTGGCGCATAGGTTGGAAAAACGAGCGCCGAAAGCGGCAGCGGCGGCATGCGCCAGCATTCGTCCGGCGGCATGAGCAGCCGCGCCTCGACGCCCTTTGTCGGATAGATGGGCCGCGTCATCAGCTCGGGATAGACCGGCGCGAGCACCGGCCAGCTTCCCTCCTTGATGCTCAGCGGCATCGGCCATGGCACGGCGCGGCCTTCGGTCGAGACGGCGAGAAGATCGTCGGCGAGATAATCGAAGCCGCGCGCGATCAGCGCGGCGAGCAGGGTGGATTTGCCGCTGCCCGATCGGCCGACCAGGCCGATCGCCTGCCCGTGGCGTGCCGCCGCGCCCGCATGAATCAGCGCCCGCCATCGCGTGCCGGGCCGAAGCCGCTCGAGCAGTGCCTGGTAGAGCGCGCCCAGAATGACGCCATAGTCATGCGTCCGCGCGATTTCACGGCCGTTCTCGAACAGCACGGCTTCGTGTCGGAAGGGATGCTCGATCGTGAAATGAAGCGCCGCATCGACCTGCGGAGTCTCGAGATGGGCGAACAGGTTGCGCAGGATCGCGGCGCCGCGCGGATGCTGCTCGGCGAAACGGATCGCGAGCCCGCCGACGGTGCAGCACCATTCGTCCGCCCAGCCGGCATGGGCTGTGGCCGGGCCGCGGCGATCGGCGGCCGCCCCGGCCTCGTCCGGCGCCGGGCCGGCATCGGTCAGGCCATCCGCCGCCCAGCGCGCCGCAAGCGCGCGCGCCGCCGGCGCGCTGCCGCGGCGTTCCCACAGCGCCCGTGCCGCCGCATCATAAGCGAGGAGCCTGCCTTCCGTGCCGTCGAGCACGACCAGGCCGTCATCGAACGGAATGACCGTGACGTCTCGGCGCAATCGCAGCGAATGGTCGTCCTCGGCGTCGAGGAGCGGTGCGGGGCCGCGCCGGATCATGTCGCTATCCTGTCGTCCCGCGCGCCTCGCGCACGACGCGGCGGCGATGTCAGAAAACGGTGAACCCGCCGCCCGGGCCGATGCCGCCGCCGCCGGGTATGCCGGGGCCGGTCTGCGCCACCGCGGGCTCCGCCTTCAGAGCGCCGAGCAGCACGGGAGCCGTGACCGCGCTGTAGATGCCGAGCCGCTTCAAGACGTCGCGGCGCGCGGCGCCCGCCTCGTCCAGCTCATCCATCGCCGGCGTGTCTTCATTCTCGTCGATCATGATCGCCCCCTGTCCCCACGCGCAGCGGCGCTTTGCGCGCTGCGGCCGCTATGGCATAGCATATTGCCTGTAGGGGGCAAGTCGATGAGCATAATCGAGAATAGCGCGACGATCGGCTTCATCATCAGCCACGCATGCCCGCTGAAATGCGATTTCTGTTGTCACGATCGCGGAACAATCGGCGCGCGCCGGATCGATCGGGCGACCATGCGCACGAGCCTGCTGCAATTCTGCGCGGAACCCACCGTGACGCGTTTTGCCTTCTCCGGTGGCGATCCGTTTCTCTATTTCGACGATATCGTCGAGGTGGTGGCGTCGGCACGAAGCGCCGGCGTCGTCCAGCCCTTCCATCTGGTGACCTCGGGCTACTGGGCGGATGGCGCCACGACCGAAGCGCGGCTCGCGCGCCTGCGCGCGCTCGGCATGGATCGGCTCAATGTGAGCTATGATGTCGAGCATGCCCGCTGGGTGACGCCGGATCAGATCCGCGAGGTCGCCCGCGCCGCCCGCGCCCTGGGCATCCATGTCGAGCTCTATGCCAGCTTCTGGAACAGGGAGGACGACATCCGCGCGCTGCTGCCCGATGTCGATCAGCTGGCGGACGAGGTCAATGTCTATGCCGTCGCGCGATCGGGCCGCGCCGCCCGGAGCGGGCGCCGCACGACCATGGCGGTGCCGCTGCAGAGCAAGTTCAGCTGCGGAGCGCCGTCGCATTATTCGATGGCGGTCTATCCCGACGGGGAGGTCTATCCATGCTGCGCAGGCGATTTCAACAGCGCCGCCAGGCTCTCCTGCGGCAACATCCGGATCCACCGACCGGCAGACATCCTCGCCAATGCCTATCGCAACTTCCACGTCCGCATGGCCAAGGAGCTGGGGTGGGGCGCGCTCTATGCGCTCATCGAGCGCGATCATCCCGAGCTGGTGGCGCAACTTCCCCGGTTCGAGGACGTCGACACGCCCTGCGAGATCTGCCGGGAGCTCAACACCCGGCTGAAGGATGCGTTGCGCCCGATCTACGACGTCATCGAGCGCGAATATGCGCGCACGATGGCCGAGCATGAATGGCGCGCGCGCGACGCCGCTCGTCCCGATCAGGCGCAATGGCGGTTCGGGGGGCAATGCGGCACGCGCGACTGGCTCATCGATCGCCTGGCGTCGGACCGCAGCGCGCGCGAGCGCTATATCGCGGGCCTGGAGACAATCGAAGCGGCGTGAGCATCGCGGCCGGCACGCACGCGCTCGACCTGGCGGTCTCCAATCCCGTCGTCGTGACGGTGGTCCGCTATGTCGAGCTGGCGGGCATCCCGATCAGCCGGGCCACGATCTATGCGGCCTTCGCCGCGCATGCGGCCTTTCCCGCGCTGCGCCTCGCCGAGGTTCAGGAGCAGTTCGATCGCTGGGGCATTCCGAGCGCCGCGTTCCGGACGGAAGCGGCCGAGCTGCCGGCCATGCCGGTCCCCGTCATCGCGTCCATGGGCGGCGAAGGGGGCGATGGCGCCACGCTGGTGGTGGTGCGGTTCTGGGGGCGGGATCGCATCGACATCGTTCATCCCGGCTGGGGGAATATGCGTCTGAGCTGGCCGGCGTTCCTCGATCGATGGACGGGCATATTGTTCGCTGCGATCGCCCGCGAAGCGCCGCCGGAGCCGGATCTTGCGAGGAAGGCTGCGGCCGAACGCCGCGCGGCGCGCACCTATCGCGCATCGATCCGGTTCATCGAGGCTTTCGTGCCGCCGGACCGCTGCGCGGCGATCATCGCCCATTGCGAGAGGCTGCAGCTGTTCGCGCGCAGCCCGGTCGAGCGGCATGGCGATCCCCGGCGGCGGCAGACGGTCTCCAGCCTGCGGACCAGCAGCAGCGCGCTCATCGCGGACAGGGCGGGCCCGCTCTTCGCTGATCTTTATCAGCGGATAACCGGGACGCTCGGCGTCGATCCCACCCGGATCGAGGACATACAGTGCGTCCGCTACGATCCGGGCGAGAGGTTCGGCATCCACGTCGACGGCCGAGACCGGAAGCAGACCCTGCTCCTCTATCTCAACGCCGATTTCGAAGGCGGCGGCACGATTTTTCCGGATCTTGATCTGGTCGTCGCGCCGAAAACCGGGGCGGCGCTGCTGTTCGACAATCTCGACGCGGCAGGGCGCGTCATTCCCTGGTCCCGGCACGCGGGCCTCGCGCCTCGTGGCGGACGCAAATATGCCTGCAACATCTGGATCATGTGAGGGGGAAAGCCGGATCGGCCAGTCGTCCTCCGGAATGGCGGCCGGTGCGTCGCGCCTTGCATTCAGACGGCATGGGCGCGGCGATTCCCGATGTTTGGTTGGCCGCGGTTCCGGGCCGGCGGATGATTCCATCGGCCGCGAAGCCGCTCTAGAATGGAAGCCCTGTCGTTCCCCGGCGGGGACGATGCAGCCCCGATCGGGAGGGAACCGATGCGCCGTCGTACCTTTCTCGCCAGCCTGCCGGCTGCCGCGCTCGCTGCTCCGCTCACGGGCCGCGCGGCCGCGGCCGAGGACGCGCCGCCCCCAGGTTGGTCGGCCGGTGCGGACCGGTTCATGCGGCCGGACGTCCATGCCGGCGATAGGCCGGTCGGCGCAAGCTTCGCCTCGCGCACGGCGGTCTACGGCCTCTCCGGCGCGGTC
>Ga0180222_1001245_pt1 | contig 27979 bp, 24 predicted proteins | sample eDN5th37CKraftOP_FD_151336 | JGI IMG/M metagenome (GOLD analysis project Ga0180222, IMG submission 151336) | Enriched Organic Plus compost microbial communities from Emeryville, California, USA - eDNA 5th pass 37_C Kraft OP (version 2) (version 2) ...
GCCGGCACGATGATCGCGCAGGCCGCGCAGGCCATGGAATTCGGCGCGACGTCGGAAGACATCGCCTATACCTGCCACGCGCATCCCACCCACAGCGAGGCGGTGAAGGAAGCCGCGATGGCGGTGCTGGGCAAACCGATCCATATGTGAGGGCTTTTCGGGGCTTTCCGGACACAGGAAAAGGAGGCGGCTTCCGGCGGGAGGCCGCCTTTTTTGTTGGGCGGGCGCTGTTAGGATAGGGCGTTCGGTTTTGAGGTGCTGAGTGACCTGGCCAAACTGTCATGGTGAACTTGTTTCAGCATCCATCAAGCCTGATAAGCCTACGCTCGATCCGGCGAAATGGACCCTGAGCCGGAGGCCAGCGCAGCTAACCAAGTTCAGGGTGACGATAAGGCTGAGGTTCCCTTCTGATCCCATGCAGCGCTGTTCTGCATGTGATGCACAAGATTCCTTACACTTGCCCGGCAGCCGGCACGAGCACCGCGCTCGACTTCGCCCCACAACCGGCCTACTGGGCAATCATGGCGCCCGCGGTCATTCCCATCCCGATAGATTCCCTGCTCGCCGCGCTGCACATCGTCGGCACGGCGGTGTTCGCGGCGTCGGGGGCGCTGGTCGCCGCCCGCTTGCGGCTGACGCTGGTGACCTTCCTGTTCTTCGCGCTCGCGACCGGGGTGGGGGGCGGCACCGTGCGCGATCTGCTGATCGGTGCGCCGGTGTTCTGGGTGCATGATCCCCGCCTCGCCATCGTCTGCTGCGTGGCCGGGCTGGCCGTCTGGTTCACGCCCTATCGCTGGCTCAGTCCGCGCGCGGTCGACTGGCTGGATGCGGTGGGGCTGGCGGCCTATTCGGTGTTCGGCACCGCCAAGGCGATGAGCTATGGCATCGATCCGTTCATCGCGGCGGTGATGGGCATATTGACGACCTGCGTCGGCGGTGTGATCCGCGATTTGCTGGCGGGGCAGCCGTCCATCCTGATCCGTCCCGAAATCTACGTGACCGCCGCCGCGCTGGCGGCCGGGCTGTATCCGATCCTGCTCGCGGGGGGAGCGTCGGAAGCCGTGGCCGGGCTGGTCGCGGCGGTGGCCGGTTTCGCGCTGCGGGCGGTGGCGATGACGAAGGGGTGGGGCCTTCCCGCCTATAGGGGTGGGGACAGCGATTAGCGGCGGAGAAGGTCCAGCAGCATCGCCGCCAGCCCCCTGTCGTCCTTTCCGCCCGCCGCCGCGGCGGGAGCATAGGGCGCGCAGGAAAGGCAACTCGCCTGCACCGACGCGCCGCGTCCGATCAGCGCGGCGTCGCGCAGCGCGCGGGCGAGCATCTGCTGCTGCCGCTCGCCCTGCCGTCCGACCAGATCCCTGCCCGCGACCGGCGAGGCGGCGGCGCGGACGGAGCGCTTCTCGATCCAGTCCTCGATGAAGCGGGTGAAGGGATCGACCTTCGGCTCGATATGATAGGGTCGCGCCTTCGCCGGATCGAGCTTCGCGAGCCGGGCCGCTTCGGCGATCGCTTCCTCCAGCCCGCCGAAGCCGTCGACCAGGCCGAGCTGGCGGGCGGTGCCGCCATCCCATACGCGGCCCTGCGCGATCGCGTCCACCTTGTCCGGCGTGGTCTTGCGCGCGGCGGCGACCAGCGCGAGGAAGCGGCGATAGGCATCCTCCACCCCCAGCTGGGTGACGCGCCGGAATTCGGGGCTGAGCCCGCCCAGCACATTCGGCTCGCCCGACAGCGGCGTGGTGCGGATGCCGTCCGAGGTCACGCCGATCTTCGCCAGCATGCCTTCGAAGCTCGGCACGATGCCGAACACGCCGATGGAGCCGGTGACGGTGGACGGCTCGGCCAATATGCGGTCGGATGCGGTGGCGATCCAGTAGCCGCCGCTGGCCGCGACATTGCCCATCGACACCACCACCGGCAGCCCCTGCGCACGCGCCTCGACGATGGCCCGGCGGATCCGTTCCGACGCCAGCACCGACCCGCCGGGGGAATCGACGCGCAGCACCAGCGCCTTCAGATCCTTGTCCGCCAGCGCGCCGTAAAGCTGGTCGGCGATGCTGTCGCCGCCCGCCGTGCCGGGCACGGCCTCGCCGTCGACGATCTCGCCCGCCACGGTCAGCACGCCGATCTGCCCCTTGTTGGCGGGGCGCTTGGCGCGGATATAATCGTCGAGGTCGATCGCGGCGAAGGCGGGGCCGTCCTCCTTGCCGTTCTCGCCCGCGATACCGGCGACGCGCCGCTCGAACTCCCCGTCGTCGCCCAGCTTGTCCACCAGCTTGGCGTCGATCGCCGCGCGTGCGAGATTGCCCTGCGCGGCCTCCACGGCGGCGACCGGATCGGCGCTGTAGGGGATGATCCGCGCGGCGGGACGGGCGGCGGCGACATCGGCCTTCCAGTTCTGCCAGAGATGATCGGCCAGCGCCTGGTTCGCCTGCCGCGCTTCGGGCGACTGGTCGGTCCGCAGGAACGGCTCGACCGCGCTCTTGTAGGTGCCGACGCGGAAGATGTGGGTGGTGATGCCGAGCTTGTCGATCAGCCCCTTGTAATAAAGCTGCGACCCGCCCGGCCCCAGCAGCGCGACGCCGCCCAGCGGGTTGAGCCACACCTCGCCGGCATGGGCGGCCAGCTGATAGCCGTCATCCTCATAGGCGGTGGCATAGGCGAGCACCGGCTTCTTCGCGGCGCGCAGCCCGTCCAGCGCCTTGCCCACGCGGGCGATCGCGACCTGTCCGCCGCCCATGAAGCCGTCGAGGTCGAGCACCACCGCCTTGACGCGCGGATCGGTGCGCGCGGCCTCCAGCGCCATCACTATGTCGCGCAGCCTGTATTCGCGCACCGGGGCGGCGCCGCCGATCAGCAGGGATGCGGGATCGGCCGCTCTGGGCTGCTCGACGATATAGCCGTCGAGATCGAGCAGCAGCGCGCCCTCGCTGGTATGTGCCGGGCGCTCCCCCGCCGAAAAGGTCAGCATCGCGTAGAGGGTGGCGAAGAACAGCAGCAGAAAGCACAGGACCAGCACGTCCTTCACCGCCATGATGAAACGCCAGATCGCCTTCGCAAATGCCATGGATGCCCTCTTCGGGAAGATCGGGAAGCGACAGGGCTAATGCGCGGCGCGGCGCATCGCAAGGGGAATGGGAAAATGCAAAAATTTCTTTCGCCCTCCTCTTGATCGGCCGAAAGGGCGTCCCATATGCACGTCGCTGGCACTCTCCGGGCGAGAGTGCTAAGGATGGATTGTCAGGGGTGATCCTTGCGGCCGGACAAGGGGCGGCGACAGCCGAAACGACCGGAAGCCGGGGTTTCTCCGTCATTAATAAGGAAAGGCACATTTATGGGATTTCGTCCTTTGCATGACCGCGTCCTCGTTCGCCGCGTAGAGGCCGAGGAAAAGACCGCCGGTGGCATCATCATCCCCGACACCGCCAAGGAAAAGCCGCAGGAAGGCGAGATCGTCGCCGTCGGCAGCGGTGCGAAGAGCGAAGACGGCAAGGTCACCCCGCTGGACGTGAAGGCCGGCGATCGTGTGCTGTTCGGCAAATGGTCCGGCACCGAAGTCAAGGTCGATGGTGAAGACCTGCTCATCATGAAGGAATCGGACATTCTCGGCATTGTTGGCTAAAGCCAACGGGCTTGGGCATCGTCGGCTAAGGCCGACCATATCGATCCGATCCAGTTCCACGATTTTCAAGCAATCCAGAAAGCAGAGGTAGATACCATGGCTGCAAAAGAGGTAAAATTTTCCCGCGACGCTCGTGAGCGCATTCTGCGCGGCGTCGACATCCTCGCCGACGCGGTGAAGGTGACGCTGGGCCCCAAAGGCCGCAACGTCGTCATCGACAAGAGCTTCGGCGCCCCCCGCATCACCAAGGACGGCGTTTCCGTCGCCAAGGAAATCGAACTGAAGGACAAGTTCGAGAATATGGGCGCCCAGATGGTCCGCGAAGTCGCTTCGAAGACCAACGACATCGCCGGTGACGGCACCACCACCGCGACCGTTCTCGCCCAGGCGATCGTGCGCGAAGGCATGAAGTCGGTCGCCGCCGGCATGAACCCGATGGACCTGAAGCGCGGCATCGATCTCGCCGTCGCCAAGGTGGTCGAGGACATCAAGTCGCGCTCCAAGCCGGTCGCCGGTTCGAACGAAGTCGCGCAGGTCGGCATCATCTCCGCCAATGGCGACCGTGAAGTCGGCGAGAAGATCGCCGAGGCCATGGACAAGGTCGGCAAGGAAGGCGTGATCACCGTCGAGGAAGCCAAGGGCCTCGAATTCGAGCTCGAAGTCGTCGAAGGCATGCAGTTCGACCGTGGCTATCTCTCGCCCTACTTCATCACCAACCCGGAAAAGATGCAGGTCGAGCTTCAGGATCCGTACATCCTGATCCATGAGAAGAAGCTGTCGAACCTTCAGTCGATCCTGCCGATCCTGGAATCGGTCGTGCAGTCGGGCCGTCCGCTTCTCATCATCGCGGAAGACATCGAAGGCGAAGCGCTCGCCACCCTCGTGGTCAACAAGCTGCGCGGCGGCCTGAAGGTCGCGGCGGTCAAGGCTCCGGGCTTCGGCGATCGCCGCAAGGCGATGCTGGAAGACATCGCGATCCTGACCAAGGGCGAGCTGATCTCCGAGGATCTCGGCATCAAGCTCGAAAACGTCACCATCGGCATGCTCGGCACCGCCAAGCGCGTCACGATCGACAAGGACAACACCACCATCGTCGATGGCGCCGGTGACGCCGAAGCGATCAAGGGCCGCGTCGAGGCGATCCGCAAGCAGATCGAAATCACCACCAGCGACTATGACCGCGAGAAGCTCCAGGAGCGTCTCGCGAAGCTCGCCGGCGGCGTTGCGGTGATCAAGGTCGGCGGTGCGACCGAAGTCGAGGTGAAGGAGCGCAAGGACCGCGTCGACGACGCGCTGCACGCGACCCGCGCCGCGGTCGAGGAAGGCATCGTCCCCGGTGGCGGCACCGCGCTGCTCTACGCGACCAAGGCCATCGAGGGCCTGAACGGCGCGAACGAAGACCAGACCCGCGGCATCGATATCGTCCGCAAGTCGCTGACCGCTCTGGTGCGCCAGATCGCCAGCAATGCGGGCCACGACGGCGCCGTCGTTTCGGGCAAGCTGCTCGATCAGGGCGACACCTCCTTCGGCTTCAACGCCGCGACCGAAACCTACGAGAATCTGGTTTCCGCCGGTGTCATCGACCCGACCAAGGTCGTGCGCACCGCGCTCCAGAACGCGGCCTCGGTCGCCGGTCTGCTGATCACCACCGAAGCGACCATCGCCGAGCTGCCGGAAGACAAGGCGGCCCCCGCGATGCCGGGCGGCATGGGTGGCATGGGCGGCATGGACTTCTAAGTCCTCGCCAACCCAGGTGAAGAAAAGAGCCGGGGGCGCGAAAGCGCCTCCGGTTTTTTCGTTCAGGGTTTGGACGGCGGGAGAGGCCGGAGTCGTAACGCCTCCTGAGATGCCGGCCTGTGCTGGCGTGACGAGGGAAATTGCTCATCTTCAGCCCATTTCTTCCACAATTCGGGCAAGGCGCGTTCCGCGTACGATGATCTTCATTGACTGAAACCTTTGCCTTCACCATCAGTTGAATCATCCGAATACCAAGGGGGAACAAGATGACGACTGAAGCGGTGGCGGGAACGGAAGAGCTGGCGGCGAAGCTGAAGGGGGCGATGCGCGGCTTTGCCCAGTCGGTCGTCATCATCACCACCATAGACGATGCGGGCGTCCGCTATGCGATGGCCGCGACGGCGGTGACACCGCTCAGCATGGACCCGCCCTCGATGCTGATCTGCGTCAATCGCACCGTTTCCTCCTACAAGATACTGGAAGGCGGCGCGGATTTCTGTCTCAATATCCTCGGCGTCGACCAGCAGGATATCGCCCGCTGCTGCGGCGGCGCGGCAAAGGGCGAGGAGCGCTTCGCCACCGGCCATTGGGAAACGGACGAGCACGGCCTGCCCTATGCGGCCGACGCGCAGGCGGTCATCAGCTGTCACCAGCGCCAGCGCATTTCCTACGGATCGCACGACATCTTCATCGGCGACGTGCAGTCGGTGCGCCTCGCCGATACGGTCGATCCGCTGATCTATCTGGATGGCGCCTATCGCCGCATCGGTCCGAAGCTGTAAGGGGCAGGGAATGGAACAAGGCCGGCTGGAAAACAGGATGTTCCTGCTGCTGGTGGGGGCCGCGACGCTGGCCTTCATCTGGCTGGTCCTGTCTTTCCACAATGCGATATTGTGGGCCGTGGTCGCCGCGATCCTGTTCACGCCGATGCAGCGGGCGCTGCTGAAGAAATGGCCGGGCCATGGCAATCTCGCCGCCGCGGTCACGCTGCTGACGCTGATTGCCGTGGTCATCGTGCCGATGATCATCCTGGGCGGGCTGCTGCTGCAGGAAGCCACCGCGCTTTATGGCGGCATCCGGTCGGGGCAGATCGATTTCGCGGCCTATTTCTATCAGGTGCAGAGCGCGCTGCCCGACTGGGCGACGCAGCAGCTCGACCGGCTGGGGCTGACCAATATAGAGGCGATCCGCGACCGCATCGGCAGCGGCCTTGCCGCCAGCTTCGAAACGCTGGCCGCGCAGGCGCTCAACATCGGGCAGCAGGCATTTTCCTTCTTCGTGTCGCTGGGCGTGATGCTGTACCTCACCTTCTTCCTGCTGCGCGACGGGCCCTATCTGTCCGCGCTGGTGGTCGATGCGATCCCGCTCCATTCGGCGCAGCGGCGGGCGCTGGCGCAGAAATTCATCGCCGTGGTGCGGGCGACGATCAAGGGCAACATGATCGTCGCCATCGTGCAGGGCGGGCTGGGCGGCCTCATCTTCTGGGGCCTCGGCATCGGCGGCGCCGTATTGTGGGGCGTGTCGATGGCCTTTTTCTCGCTGCTGCCGGCGGTGGGCACCGGCCTCGTCTGGGTGCCGGTCGCCATCTATCTTTTCGCGACCGGGGCGATGGTGAAGGCCGGCATCCTCGTTTTTTGCGGGCTGTTCGTCATCGGCATGGTGGACAATGTGCTGCGTCCGATCCTCGTCGGCCGGGACACGCGCATGCCCGACTATGTGGTGCTGATCTCCACGCTGGGCGGCCTTCAATTGTTCGGCCTGTCGGGGTTCGTCATCGGTCCGGTCATCGCCGCGCTGTTCCTCGCGGTATGGGAAATCTTCATCGCGCTGCGGCGCCCCGGCGCATCGCCGGACCAGCCCGCGCTCGCGGGAAAAATGGGGGTCGAATGAGGAAGCAGGCTCTGATTTTCGCGGCGCTGATGCTCGGCGCCGTCCATGGTCCGGCGATGGCGCAGGATGTGCCTGCCACTCCCGTCGAAAGCACCGGGCAGGCATCGCCGCCGCCGGCCCAGCCCAAGCCCGCCACCGTGCTGGTGACGCTCCAGACCGCCGAAGGGCCGATCGTGCTGGAGCTGGAGAAAGAGCGGGCGCCGGTCACCACCGCGAATTTCCTGCGTTATGTGGACGCGAAGCTCTATGACGGCGCGACCTTCTATCGCGCGATCAACACGGCGCCGGATTTCGGCCTGGTGCAGGGCGGCATCACGCAGTTGAAGCCGGGGCAGAAGCTGTTCCCGCCGATCGCGCATGAGCCGACCACCAAAACCGGCCTGTCCCACCGCACCGGCACCGTTTCCATGGCGCGCAGGGAGGAAGGCTCCGCGCGCACGGATTTCTTCATCACCGTGGGCGATATGTCGAGCCTCGACGCCCATCCCGAAAATCCCGGCGACAATAGCGGCTTCGCGGCGTTCGGCCATGTGGTGGAGGGCATGGACGTGATCCTGAAGATCAAGGAGGCGCCCATTTCCCCGACGCTGGGCGCCGATAACGGGATGCAGGGGCAGATGCTCGCCACACCGGTCAAGATCGTGACGGCGCGCCGCACGCCGCCCCAGGCGCAGGCCAAGCCCGCTCCCTAAACATACTGAGCGTTGCAATCGCCGGCAAAGGGTGATGAAACTCCTGCCGTAAGGATAAGGAGGACAGTGATGAGCAGTGAACGCAGGCTGCACCCCGAAACGCTGGCGCTGCATGCCGGCTGGCGCGCGGACCCGGCCACCGGATCGGTGGCGCCGCCGATCTACCAGACGACATCCTATCAGTTCCACGACAGCGGCCACGCCGCGCGCCTGTTCGCGCTGGAGGAACTGGGCAATATCTACACGCGGCTCGGCAACCCGACGACCGCGATACTCGAAGACCGCATCGCCGCGCTGGAAGGCGGCGCGGCCGCGCTCGCCGTGGCGTCGGGGCAGGCGGCATCGGCCTTCGCGGTGCAGAATCTGGCGCGGGCGGGCGACAATATCGTCAGCGGCACGGACCTCTACGGCGGCACCTATAATCTCTTCGCCAACACGTTGCGCGACATGGGGATAGAGGTGCGCTTCGTCGATCCCGCCGATGCGGGCGCCTTTGTGCGCGCCAGCGACGAGCGCACCCGCGCCTGGTATGTGGAGACGCTGCCCAATCCGAAGCTCGTCGTCCCGCCCATGGCGGAGATCGCGGCGGCGGGGCGGCCGCTCGGCATCCCGCTGATCGTGGACAATACCGCCGCGCCGCTGATCGCCCGGCCGCTGGAGCAGGGCGCGGCGATCGTCGTCTATTCCGCGACCAAATATCTGGGCGGCCATGGCACCTCGATCGGCGGGCTGATCGTCGATGGCGGCAATTTCGACTGGTCCGCCTTTCCGGATCGCCAGCCCAATCTCAACACGCCCGATCCCAGTTATCATGGCGCGGTGTGGGCGGAGGCGGCGAAGCCGCTCGGCCCGATTGCCTATATATTGCGCGCGCGGACGATATTGCTGCGCGATCTCGGCTCGGCGCTCTCGCCGTTCAACGCGTTCCAGATATTGCAGGGCATGGAGACGCTGCCGCTGCGCATGCCGCGCCATTGCGAGAATACGGGCAAGGTCGTGGACTATCTGGCGTCGCGTCCCGATGTGGTGCGCGTCATCCACCCGTCGCGGCAGGACGGGGCGGAGCGCGCCCGCGCGGAGAAGGTGCTGACCGGCGGTTTCGGCGGCCTGCTGGGCTTCGAACTGAAAGGCGGTCTGGAGGCCGGGCGCCGGTTCATCGATGGGCTGAAGCTGCTCTATCATGTCGCCAATATCGGCGACGCGCGCAGCCTTGCGATCCATCCGGCGTCCACCACCCATTCGCAGCTCTCGCCGGAGGAGCAGGCGGCGGCGGGCGTGTCGCCCGGCTATGTGCGCCTGTCCATCGGGCTGGAGCATATCGACGACATCATCGCCGATATCGGGCAGGCGCTGGACAGAGCATAGAGCGTTTTCAAGTCAGATGGCACATCTGACGGCTCGAAAAACGCGGGAAACAAAGAATATCCAGACTCTGTCCGGTTCAATCTGAACGGGACAGAGTCTGGTGAAGTCGGCTGGAACAGCCGACGGCTCGCAATATGCGGAAAGCAAATAAAGGCAGAGCGGTGGCCGATTCAATTCAATCGGCCACCGCTCTGGCGCGTCGAGCTGATCGGGAGCTGATCGGGGAGAGGTGGGCCGGGCGCGTCCGGCCCGCCGTCAGAAATCCGCGCCGATCACCCGGTAGAGCGTGATGCGGTTGCCGATCGCGGCCAGATCGGTCGCGATCGCGCTCTGCTGCGCCGCATAGAGCGTGCGCTGCGCGTCGAGCGCGTTCTGATAGCTCGCTATGCCGCCGCGATAGCGCTGGTCGGCAAGGTCGAGATATTTGCGGCTCGCGGCGACAAGCGCGCGCTGGGCGGCCTGCTGCTCGTCTATCGTGCCCGCGCGGGCGAGGGCGTCGGATACCTCGCGGAAGGCGGTCTGGATCGCATATTCATATTGCGCCAGCGCCCGGTCCCGCTCCGCCCGGCTGACCTCGACATTGGCGCTCCTGCCGCCGCCGAACACCGAATAGCGCGCCGAGGGCGTCGCGGAGGCGGTGAAATGGCCGCTGTCGAACAGCGAGGATAGCGTCGAGCTGGCGACGCCGATCGCCGCCGTCAGACTGATCGTCGGAAACAGCGCCGCGCGCGCCGCGCCGATATCGGCATTGGCGGCCTTCAGCAGATGCTCGGCCTGCAATATGTCGGGCCGTTCGAGCAGCACGGCGGACGACAGCCCGGCGGGCGGGGCGGCGATGCCCGCCGCGACCTCTTCCAGCGACAGCGGCAGCAGCGCGTCCTCGACCGGGGCGGCGGTCAGCAGTTGGAGCGCGTTGCGATCCTGCGCGGCCTGCGTGCTGGTGGAGGCGACGTCGGAACGCGCCTGCTGCACCACCGTCTGCGCCTGTTGCACGTCGAGCGCGCTGGCGAGGCCCGCCGCATTGAGCGATTCCGTGAGTTGCAGCGAACGCTCTGCGCTGGCCAGTGTGTTGCGCGCCAGCGCCAGCCTTTCCTGATCGGCGGCGAGGGTCGCATAGGCATTGGCGGTTTCCGCGACGAGGCTGATGCGCGCCGCCCGCGCGCCTTCCTGCGTCGCCAGCCAGTTTTCCAGCGCCGCGCGGGTTTCGTTGCGCACCCGGCCGAACAGGTCGATCTCGAACGCGCTGATGCCCAGCTCGGCGGCGTAATTCTCGCTGTTCTGGCCATTGGCGCGCGCGGCGGTGGCGGCGCCTTCGGCATTGACCGTCGGCAGCAGTGCGGAGCGCTGGACGCGATATTGCGCGCGGGCGGCCATCACGCTCGCCATCGTCGCGCGCAGGTCGCGATTGGCGCCCAGCGCGCGCTCGATGAGCGTGCGCAGCTTCGCGTCGGCGACGAGCTGGTTCCACGGCAGGCCCGCCTGCTGCTGCGCGCCTTCGCCGGTGGCGGGATAGGCGGCGCCTTGCGGCCATTGCGCGGGAACCGGGGCCTCCGGCCGCTCATAGCGGGGGGCCATGTTGCAGGCGGCAAGCGGCAGGACGGACAGGGCGGCAACAAGCCGTTTCATGCGGTTACCTCTTCATTACCGGGCGCGGGATGGCCCTTTTCGCGCGAGAACAGGCGGTGGATCGTCAGGAAGAACAGTGGCACGTAGAAGATCGCCAGCACCGTCGCGGCGATCATCCCGCCGACGACCGCCGTGCCGATCGCGACGCGGCTCTGCGCGCCCGCGCCCGTCGCGATGGCGAGCGGGATCGCGCCCGCGACGAATGCCAGCGACGTCATCAGGATCGGGCGGAAGCGCAGCCGCGCCGCCTCGATCGCCGCGTCGAACGTCGGCTTGCCCTTGCGCCGCGCCTGATCGGCGAACTCCACGATCAGGATCGCGTTCTTCGCCGCCAGCCCCATGGTGGTGAGCAGGCCGACCTGGAAGAAGATGTTGTTGTCGAGCCCGCGCAGCGATACCGCCAGCACCGCGCCGAAAATGCCGACCGGAATGACCAGCAGCACCGCGAACGGGATCGACCAGCTTTCGTAGAGCGCGGCGAGGCACAGGAACACGACGAGGATCGACAGGCCGTAGAGCAGGGGCGCCTGGCCGCTGCTGCGCTGCTCCTCGAACGACATGCCGCTCCATGCATAGCTGGTGCCGGCGGGAAGCTGCTGTTGCAGCTCGACCATGCGGGCCATCGCCTCGCCGGAGCTGACGCCGGGCGCTGCCTGCCCCTGCACCTCATAGGCGGGCATGCCGTTGAAGCGGGAGAGGTTGCTCGGCCCCAGTTCCCAATGGGTCGAGGCGAAGGCGGAGAAGGGCACCATCTCCCCGGTGGAGCGGTTGCGCACCTGCCAGTTGTCGAGATCCTCCGGCAGGCCCCGGAACGGGGCGTCGGCCTGCATGTAGACGCGCTTCACGCGGCCGCGATCGATGAAGTCGTTGACATAGACCGATCCCCAGGCGGAACTGATGACGTCGTCCGCATCCGCCTGCGTCAGGCCCAGCACGGCGAGCTTCTCGGAATCGATGTCGACCTTCAGCTGCGGCGTGTCGTCGAGGCTGCCGGATCGCACGGCGGCCAGCATCGGATCCTTTTCGGCGGTTTGCAGCAGTTGGTTGTACAGCTCCAGAAAGCGTTCCCGGCTGAGGCCGCCGGTGTTCAGCAGCTTGAAGGAAAAGCCGGTGGTCTGCCCCAGGCCCTGAATGGCGGGCGGCGTCGTCGCGAAGATGCGGGCGTCGCGGATCGCGGCGAGCTTCTTGCTGGCGCGGTCGGAAATGGCGGCCGCGCCGTTGACGCTGCCTTTCCGTTCGGACCATGGCTTCAGGCTGATGAATGCCTGCCCGGCATTCTGGCCGGACCCGGAAAAGCTGAAGCCGATGATCGACATCACATAATCGACATTGTCCCGCTCATCGTTCAGGAAATAATCCTTCATCTTGTCGGCCACCGCTTCGGTATGGGACATGGTGGTGCCGGCGGGCAGCGTATATTGCACCATGATCTGCCCCTGGTCCTCGGTCGGCAGGAAGCTGGTCGGCAGGCGCGCGAACAGGCCCCAGACGATCAGCAGCAGCACGAAGAAGCTGCCCCAGAACAGCTTGCGCCGCGTCATCACGAAGCCGACGCGCTCCGCATAGCGCTCGTTGAGGCGCGCGAACCAGCGGTTGAAGCGGGCGAGCAGGCCCCGCTTCTCATGCGTTTCGGCGTTCTTGGGCCGCAGCAGCGTCGCGCACAGCGCGGGCGAGAGGATCAGCGCGACCAGCACCGACAGCAGCATGGAAGAGATGATGGTGATCGAGAACTGCCGGTAGATGACGCCCGTCGATCCGCCGAAAAAGGCCATGGGCAGCATCACCGCCGACAGCACGAGGGCGATGCCGATCAGCGCGCTGTTGATCTCCCCCATCGACTTGACGGTGGCGTCGTGCGGCGACAGCCCTTCCTCCTCCATGATGCGCTCGACATTCTCGACCACGACGATCGCGTCGTCGACCAGCAGGCCGATGGACAGCACCATGCCGAACAGGGTCAGCGTGTTGATCGAATAGCCCAGCACCTCCAGCACGCCCAGCGTGCCGAGCAGCACCACCGGCACCGCGATGGCGGGAATGAGCGTCGCGCGCCAGCTTTGCAGGAACACGAACATCACGATGATGACGAGGATCACCGCCTCCACCAGCGTCTCGGCCACTTCCTGCACCGACAATTTGATGAACGGCGTGGTGTCGCGCATATAGTGGATGGTGTAGCCTTCCGGCAGATCGCGGGAGAGTTCCTGCGTCTTCGCCTTGACGAGGTCCGCCGTCTTGAGCGCGTCGGCGCCCGGCGCCATCATGACGGCGATGCCGGAGGACGCCTGCCCGTTAAAATAGGACGATACGCTGTAGCCCTGCGCGCCCATCTCGACGCGGGCGACGTCGGACAGGCGGACGATCGATCCGTCCGTCTCCGTCTTGACGATGATGGCGCGGAACTGCTCCGGCGTTTCGAGGCGCGAACGCGCGGTGACGGTGGCGTTTATCTCCTGCCCGGTTTCGGACGGAGCATCGCCGATCTGCCCGGCGGAAACCTCGACATTTTGGGCCTGGATCGCGCTTTCGATGTCCGAGGGCATCAGCTTGACCGCCGCCAGCTTATAGGGGTCGAGCCAGACGCGCATCGCATATTGCGCGCCGAACACATTGACCGATCCGACCCCCTCCAGACGGGAGATCGGGTCCTGGAAATTGCTGATGAGATAGTCGGCCAGATCGTTGCGGGCGGACCGGCCCGTCTTGTCGTAGAGGGCGACGACCATCAGGAAGTCTTCCTGGGTCTTTTCCACCACCAGCCCCTGCTGCTGGACGGCGGCGGGCAGGCGCCGCAGGGCCTGCTGCACCTTGTTCTGCGTCTGCATCTGCGCGGTGTCGGGGTCCGTGCCCTTCTCGAAGGTCACGGTGATGCTGGCCCGGCCGCTTGAGCTGGAGGAAGAGGAGAAATAGAGCAGGCCGTCGATGCCGGTCAGCTGCTGTTCCAGCACCTGCGTCACGCTGGTTTCCACCGCTTCGGACGATGCGCCGGGATAATTGGCGGTGACGCGCACCGATGGTGGCGCGATGTTCGGATATTGGGCGATGGGCAGGCTGAAGATCGAGGCGGCCCCGGCCATCATGATGCCGATCGCGATGACCCAGGCGAAGATCGGGCGTTCGATGAAAAAGCGGCTGAGCATGGTCGATCCGGCCTATTTGTCCGCGCCGACCGGCACCGGCTTCACCGTATCGCCGACCGAGACCTTGTTGATGCCCTCCACGATGATGCGCTCGCCCGTCTTCAGCCCCTCGGTGACCAGCCATTTGTCGCCGATGGCGTTTTCCACGGTGATGGTGCGGCGCTCGACCTTGTTGTCCTTCGTCACGACCAGCACCGTGGCGGCGCCTTTCGCGTCGCGGCTGACGCCGCGTTGCGGGGCGAGGATCGCGTTGGGCACCACCGACTGCGGCGCCACCACGCGCACGAACATGCCGGGCATCAGCAGCCCGTCCGGGTTGGGGAAGCGGGCGCGCAGCGTCACCGTGCCGCTGTTGGGATCGACGATCGGCTCGGTGAATTCGATCGTGCCGCTCTGCGGATAGTCGGTGCCGTCGTCCAGCTTCAGCCGGATGGTGGCGCTGGCGGGCAGCACCTGCCCGGCCGCGAGCGCGCGGCGCAATTGCAGCAGCTTCGCGCTCGACTGGGTGATGTCGACATAGATCGGGTCGAGCTGCTGGATCGTCGCCAGCGCGGTCGCCTGATTGGCCGTCACCAGCGCGCCGGGCGTGACCAGAGAGCGGCCTATGCGTCCGCTGATCGGCGCATAGACCTTGGTGAAGCGCAGGTTGATGCTCGCGGTGTCGAGCTGCGCGCGCGCCTGCGCGACAGCGGCCTCCGCCTGCCGCGCGGCGGCGAGCACGTCGTCCCTGTCCTGCCGGCTCACCGCATCGCCATCGGCGAGCGCGCGATAGCGCGTGGCGCGGGCCTGCGCTGCGGCGAGCGTCGCCTGCGCGCTCGACAGCGCGGCGTTGGCCTCATTGTGGGAGGCCCGGTAGAGCGACGGGTCGATCTGATAAAGCGGCTGGCCCGCCTTTACGTAGGATCCTTCCTCGAACAGGCGCTTCTGGATGATGCCGGCGACCTGCGGGCGCACTTCCGATATCATCGTGGAGGCGGTGCGGCCCGGCAATTCGGTGGATACGGTGACGGGGCCGCTGGTGAGGGTGAGCACGCCGACCTCGACCGGTCCCCTTTGCGGGGTTTCCTTCTCTCCGCATCCCGCGAGGCCCAGCGAGCAGACGAGCATCGCGAGGCCGAAAAGGGAACGGGAAGGCAGCGGGAGAATGGGCATGAAAGGTCTTTTCCGGTTTCGGGGCAGGCGGGAAAGGGGCGGGCGCGCGGGACGGGGCGCGAAGCAGCGCAGGAGGAAAGCAGGCGCCGTCATGCCTCTTTCACGGATCATCTCGTCCTCGTTACAAATGGTTGCGGGGCCTTGCCCTGGGGCAGGACCGCCCGGTCGCCGCGGGAAACCGCGCCGGTTCCCGCTGCCCCGGTTCATAGGGGAAAGGCGGCCGGAATTTCGTATCATTTTGTATCAAAGCATGTCCTGCTTCTTGCGGGGCAGACTTATGCGGGGGAGGGCGCTAATCAGGAAGGATGAACGAGGGTGGCGTGACAGAAGGCGGAATGACCGGCGGCGACCGGACGGGCCGCAAGACGGTGCTGGTCGTCGAGGATGACGAGGATATTCGCGACCTCATCGTCGAGCAGCTGGCGCGCGACAATTATCGCCTGCTCGCCGCGCCCGACATCGCCGGGCTGCGCTGCATCTGCGCGGCCGAGGCGGTGGACCTGATCGTGTTGGACCTCAACCTTCCCGACGGCGACGGCCTGGCGCTGTGCCGCGAGCTGCGCGCGCGCGACATTGCGACGCCGGTCATCATGGTGACGGCGCGCGGCACCGCGATCGACCGCGTGCTGGGACTGGAGCTGGGCGCGGACGATTATCTGACCAAGCCGTTCGAGCCGCGCGAGCTGATGGCGCGGGTGCGCAACCTGCTGCGCCGGACGGAGGGCAATGCGGCGGCCGCGAAGGTGCAGCGGCGGCTGGTCCGCTTCGGGCCGTGGCGGCTCGATCTGTTCCAGCGTCGCCTGATCGCGCCCGACGAGGGGCTGGTGATGCTGTCCTCGGCCGAATTCCGGCTGCTGAGCCGCTTCATCGAAGAGCCCAACCGCGTGCTCTCGCGCGAGGAACTGCTGCCCGAACGCAAGGCGACCGTCGCCTATGACCGGTCGATCGACCTTCAGGTGAGCCGCCTGCGGCAGAAGCTGGGGCAGATAGAGGGCGGGGCGGACCTCATCCTGACCGTGCGCAGCGAAGGCTATGTACTGGCCTGCCCGGTGATCCATGAGTGAGGGAAGGATGAACAGACGCCTGCGCCCGTCGGTCCTCTTCCGTTCCATGGCGGGGCGCATCTTCGTGCTGCTGGCGGTGGGCATCGCGGCCAGTTCCATCATCTCGCTCTTTTTCGCCAATCAGGCCCGGCGCAACGATTTCCACCGCATCCGCCACGAACGCGTGGTGGCGAGCGCGGTGGACGTCGCCGGGCGCCTTGCCAGAGAGCCGGAGAAAACCGCGCAGATGCTCGAACAGCGCCTGATCCTCGGCGCCGCCGCCGCGCCGGTCGGGATCGCCATCGGCGATCCGGAGCCTGAACTGGCGAAGGAGCTTGAAAGGCATCTCGGCGCGGCCTCCCACCCGGAGGCGGGGCAGGTGCCTACGGGGTTTTGCTTCCGATACAAGAAACTCGACCCCCGGCAGGCGGCGGCGGGCTTTGCCGATGCGCCGCTGCCCGATTGCTGGATCGTGCGCTTCACCGACACGGCGGGCAAGCGGCAGGCGATCGCCCTCGGCCTGCCGCGCCTCACCATGCCGGCGGACAGCACATTCCGCCCGGTGGACCTGCTGCTCATCATGCTGGTCAGCGCGCTGCTTTCCGTGCTGGTCGCGCGGGAAATCGCGAGGCCGCTGCGGCGGCTGGAAAAGGCGGCGGAGGCTTTCTCCCTCTCGCTCGACCCCCGGCCGCTGCCGGAGGAAGGGCCGGACGAGGTGCGCGCGGCCCTTTCCACCTTCAACCTGATGCAGAACCGCGTGCGCGCCGGTTTCCGCGAGCGCACGCAGCTGCTCGCGGCGATCAGCCACGATCTCCAGACCCCGCTCACCCGCATGCGCCTGCGGCTGGAGCAGGTGGAAAATCCCGAGCTGCGCGACAAGCTGTTGCAGGACCATCGCGCGATGCAGACGCTGGTGCGCGAGGGGCTGGACCTCGCCAGCTCGACCGAGGCGCAGGAGGACTGGGCGATGATCGACATCGATTCGGTGCTGCACAGCATCGTCGAGGATGCGGTGGAGCTGGGGCATGATGTGCGCCTGCTGTCCGAATGCGGCGGCATGGTGCGGGGCAAGCCCAATGCGCTGACGCGCTGCATCGGCAATCTGGTGGACAATGCGGTCAAATATGGCGGCGATGCGGAAATCCGCTGCACCCGGACGGACGGCCATGTGTGGATATCGGTCCGCGACCATGGGCCGGGCATAGACGAGGCGGAGCTGGACGAGATGTTCGAGCCGTTCACGCGCGGCGCGGCGGGCCAGCCGGGCGGGCGGTCGGGCACCGGTATCGGCCTGACGATCGCGCGCACGCTGGCGATGACCTTCGACGGATCGGTGCGGCTCGCCAATGCGGAAGGCGGCGGCCTGATCGCGACGATCCATTTCGAGGGATAGGGGATTCCGATCGAATGACCGGCGCGCCCTGCCGGGATCAGTTGGCCATGGCGATCCGGATCGGCGCCTTGGCGGCAGGCGTGGCCTCTTCCGGGTAGATGAAGCCGAAGGCGCTGTTCGACCGCTGGCCCAGATCGCCGATCGGGCCGTACCAGACGCGCACGTCGGTCCAGTCGTTGTTCGGCGATACGTCCACCGCGCGTACATTGCGCTCTATGCCGCCGCGATAGGACCAGTTCGCATGGGTCAGCAGCACCTCGCGATCGCTGACGACCTTGCTGACCATCGCGACATGGCCGACCGGCATGGAGCGGCTGGAGGAGAAGGCGAGCACCGCGCCGACGCGCGGTTCGTGGCCGCGCTCATAGCGGCCCTGCGCCTGCGACCACCAGGTCCCGGCGTTGCCGTAAAGCTCGATGCCGGAAATCTGGCGCGCGAAGGGCGCGCATTGCAGGACGCCCGCGATGGTGGGGGAGGCGGTCAGGGCGCCGAGCGCAAGCATTGCCGTTGCGATCAAAGCGCGAAAACCAGACTTCATTCGTGCGACCCCCGGTAGAACAGCTTGAACTGTGTGGGCGTCCTTAGGGCAGAGCGGCGGCGATCTGAAAAGCACCGGGCGACGAACCGTTTCGTCGCTGCGTCGATCTGCGCCGGGTTGCTCCATTTCCTAACGGAAACCGGCCGTTTTTAACGGAATTTAACGGATTTTAACTGGTGCGGCCCGCCGGGCAGGGGCGATATGGCGGCGGGCGGGGTTATATTATATGGTGCGCGCCGGCTTTGTCCGACGCAATGCGGGGTGGCATGGGGCAGGAAATAGAACTGAAGCTGGAAGTGCCGGAGGACGCCGCGCGCCGGATCGAGGCGGCCGGGCTGTTCCACGGCAAGCCGAGGCGCGTTCGCCAGCACGCCACCTATTTCGACACGCCGGATCTGGCGCTGCGCCGCTCCGGCCTGTCGCTGCGCATCCGCAAGGAAGGCGCGCGGCTGGTCCAGACCGTCAAGACCGGGGGCGGCGGCATCGGCCTGTTCGAGCGCGGGGAGCGGGAGCGGGATATCGCCGACGAAATGCCGGTGCTGGACGAAGAGGCAGTCTCGCCGCTCCTGCCGGGCGGTGCGGCCGGATCGATCGCGCCGCTTTTCGTGGTGCGCAACGACCGGACGATATTGTCCGGCGAGGGTGAGGCGATAGAGGCGGTGCTCGACCGAGGCATGGTCGTCGCGGGCGATCGTCAGGCGCCCTATTGCGAGCTGGAGCTGGAACAGAAGGACGGGGCGCGGGCGGCGCTGTTCGATCTGGCGCGGAAAATCGGCGCGGTCGTGCCGGTGCGCCTCGGCCTGCTGAGCAAGTCGGAGCGGGGCTATCGGCTGCTCGGCCCGCTGCCGGTGGCGGCGCGGGCGGAGGCGGTCGCCGTGCTGCCGTCGATGACGGTGGCGGCGGCGTTCCGGGCGATCATCCTCGCCTGCATCCGCCAGTTCCGCCTCAACGAGATGCTGATCCTGGAGCGGGACGATCGCGACGCCTTGCATCAGGCGCGGGTCGCGCTGCGGCGGTTGCGCTCGGCGTTGTCGCTGCTGCGGGCGTCGATGGCGGACGCGCCTTATGCGCGCTTTTCCGGGGAATTGCGCTGGCTGACGGGCGAGCTTGGCCGCGCGCGGGACATCGACGTGCTGGCCGACCGGCTGGCCGACGAAGAGCTTGCCCAGGCCCTGCTGCGCCATCGGCGCGATGCCTATGCGCAGGTGCGCCGCGCGCTCGATTCGCCGCGCGCGCGGATGCTGGCGCTGGATCTGGTGGAATGGGTGTCAGGCGACGGGGGGACGGAACTGGCAGGCGGCGCGCGCGCGCTGCCCATCGGCGATTTCGCCGCCGCGCTGCTCGACGATCTGCGCCGCAAGGTGAAGAAGCGCGGGCGCCATCTCGCCGACATCGATGACGAGGCCCGCCACCGGCTCCGCAAATCCGCGAAGAAGCTGCGCTATGCGGCGGAATTCTTCGCCGGGCTCTACGAAGGGAAGGACAAGCGGCGGGTGAAGCATTTCCTCTCGACGCTCTCGGCGTTGCAGGACGATCTGGGCGCGCTCAACGATCTGGCGACCCTTCCCGGCCTGCTGGCGGAGCTGGGGCTGGAGGAGCAGGCCGAGGCTCTTCTGCCCGCGCGGTTGCGGGACAAGGAGAAGTTGCTGCACAAGGCCGCGGGGACGCATGCGGCATTCGCGGACGCCGCGCGTTTCTGGCGACAGGATAGGGACTGATGCGCAATCTCGATTTCACCTCCTGGCACAGCCTGCTGACGACGCTGCTCGGCCTGGCGCTGATCACGCTGATCGGAATGGGCATCCGCCTGCTGATGATGGTGACCATCCAGCAACGGCGGGAAAGGATGAACCGCCAGATCAACGAGCGGCTGCGCACGCTGATCGCCGCCTACAAGGTGCTGGGCGGGTCGTTCACCGGCACGCTGACCGTGGACCCCACCCATTTGCGGCAATTGCGCCGGGAGGGGCCGCCCGCCGAGACTCCGGACGCCTCCGCCGAGGGCGCGACGGGGTCCGATCGCGCCCGCCGCATCCGCGACGCGGTGGAGGCGGCGCTGTCGGACATCATCCTGCTCGGCACCGAGGAGCAGGTGCGGCTGGCCGAGCATGCGGCGCGCGAGCTGGTCGCCGGGCGTCCGGTGCACACGCATGAGCTGGTCGTCTCGCTGCGCGCCTTCATCCGCGAGGCGCTGGATCTCGACCCGATACCGGCGGATGTTCAGGTGCCGATGCAGGGGCCGGCGCGGCCGTCCGGCTCCGGCTCGCGGGACAAGAGCGATCGCGGCAAGGACGGGGCGGGACGCGGCGGCGGCATGGGAATGGGCGGCGCGATGGGTGCCGGGATGGGCGTGGGCCTCGGCGTCGGCTCGGTTGAGGAGGGCCCGGCGTCGTCCTCTCATTCCTGAGGTCCAGACACATTCTCCACCGTTCGGGCTGAGCTTGTCGAAGCCCTGTCTTTCTTCTCGCCCCAAGAGAAAAGCAGCCGTTGGGCTTCGCCCGCCGCAAGCCGCTGGGCCAGTCTCCTACACGCCGCCGTCCCTTTTTTCCCGGTCGAGCAACTCGCGCTTGCGCTCCACGCCCCAGCGATAGCCCGACAGCGACCCGTCGGTGCGCACGACGCGGTGGCAGGGGATGGCGACCGCGATATGGTTGGCCGCACAGGCCCCGGCGACGGCGCGCACCGCTTCGGGCGCGCCGATGCGCTTTGCCACCTCCGCATAGCTTGCGGTCCGGCCCGCCGGTATCTCCCTCAGCGCCTGCCAGACGCGCTGCTGGAATGCGGTGCCGCGCACGTCGAGCGGCAGGTCGAGGCCGATCGCCGGTTGCTCGACGAACCCCACCACCTGCGCGACCAGCCGCTCATAGCCGGCATCGCCGCCGGTCAGCGCGGCGCGGGGGAAGCGGTCCTGCAACTCGCGGACCAGCTCATCGGGATCGTCGCCCAGCAGGATCGTCGCCACGCCCTTTCCGCTCGACGCCACAAGGATCGCGCCGAGCGAGCATTGGCCCACCGCGAAGCGCAGCGCCTCTTCCGCGCCGCCGCGGCGATAGCGGGTCGGGGTCATGCCCAGCATCGCTTCCGACTGGGCGTAGAAACGGCCATTGGAGCCGAAGCCCGCCTCATGGATCGTCTCGGTCACGCTTTTTCCTTTCGCAAGAGTGTCGCGCACCCGTTTCGCCCGGTGCGCGGCGGCATAGCCTTTGGGCGTCAGGCCCGTCCTCGCCCGGAACAGGCGATGGAAATAAGCCGGGCTGAGGCGCACTGCCGCGGCGAGATCGACCAGCGGGATATTTCCTTCCGCCGTTTCGATGATGCGGCAGGCGCGCTCGATCCGCGCGGCGTTTTCCTCTTCCGTGGAAGCGCCGTCGGGGTTGCAGCGCAGGCAGGGGCGGAAACCCGTGCGCCGCGCGCTTTCGAGCGTGTCGTGCAAGGTCACATTCTGCGGATTGGCGGTGCGCGACGGGCAGGACGGGCGGCAATAGACGCCGGTGGTGGCGACGGAATACCAGAAGGCGCCATCGGCACTCCTGTCACGCGCCACCACCCGCACCCAGCGGGGGTCGCGCGCTGTCGGAAGCGGCGGGGATTTGTACGGATCGGTCATCATTCCACCATCATGCCAGCGGGCGGCGGCGCGCGCGCTCCATTTCCTGCTCTCAAATCCGATATAGGGTGGGAGAGGCTTCAAGGGGAGCCGCTATCGCGATTCGACCGCCGTGCATGTGGCCACGCGAAACCATCGCCGCGCCTTCGCTTCGGTCTGTTCGGGTATCTGATGGAGGGGGTGGCGCACTCGACAGGATTCGAACCTGTGGCCTCTGCCTTCGGAGGGCAGCGCTCTATCCAGCTGAGCTACGAGTGCATGACGCCTTGTGGCAGGCCGCTTAGCAAAGCGAAGCGGCCTGCGCCAGCCACAAATTGCGCGCCGGGCATAAAATCGCGGGCGGGAATTCCTCCTACCCCGAATGGAACGGCTATTTGCCCGGCTTTTCCATCTTCTGGCCCGGCTTTTCCACCTTCTGGAAAGTGCCGAGGCCGCAGCTCGCCCCCTGGCTCAGGCCGCCGCCGAAGCTTTGCAGCACCGTGATGATGTCCACCGAGCACAGCTGACTGGTCGAGATCTTGTAGGCGAACCGTTCCTCCATCTTCAGGCCGGGGCAGCGATGGGACAGGCGGTTGCGATAGACGGTGCCGTTGTTCATCTCGAAATCGATGGTCTGGTCGTCGATCACGCGGGTCGATCGCAACTGGCTGGGCATGATGCAGGAAACCGGCTCGCCGACCGGAACCAGCTCGGCGGCCTTGGCCTTGCCGTCCTTCGCCGCGCCGCTCTCCTCGGCCAGCGCCGGGGCGGGCGAAAGGGCGAGGGCGACAAGCGGGACAAGCGCGGGGGTGACGAAACGAGAGATAACAGATGCCATCATATCCTCCTCTCCGGCCGCAGTACGCGCTCATGGCTGAACGCGGGCTGACGGCCCTGTCAGGCTGCTTTGAACGCGTTTGCCGGCGCGGGCGTCTTGGGCTTGTACCGGCACAGGTCCGATACCGGGCAACGCCAGCATTCCGGCTTGCGCGCCTTGCATATATAGCGACCGTGGAGGATCAGCCAATGGTGCGCGTCACGGCGGAACGGGGCGGGCGTCTGTTTTTCCAGCTTCCGTTCGACCTCCAGCGGGTTCTTGCCCGGTGCGAGGCCGGTGCGGTTGCCGACGCGGAAGATATGGGTGTCGACCGCGAAGGTCTCCGCGCCGAAGGCGGTGTTCATCACCACATTGGCGGTCTTGCGCCCGACGCCGGGCAGGGTGGTCAATATGTCGCGATCCTTCGGCACCTCGCCGCCGAAATCGCGCACGAGTATCTCGGACAGGGCGATCACATTCTTCGCCTTGGCGTTGAAGAGGCCGATGGTCTTGATGTGCTGCTTCAGCCCTTCCTCGCCCAGCGCGACCATCTGCGCGGGGGTCCTGACCTCGCGAAACAGCGCGCGCGTCGCCTTGTTGACGCCGACGTCGGTCGCCTGGGCGGAGAGCACGACCGCGACCAGCAGCTGATAGTCGTTGCCATATTCCAGCTCCGTGCGCGGGGCGGGGTTGAGTTCCGCCAGGCGCCGGTAGAATTCGAAGATATCGTCTTTCTTCATCGCGGCGGCGGCTCAGAGGCCCAGCACGCTCTTCATCGCATAGCGGCCCGCGGGCTGATCCTTCAGCCACAGCGCCGCCTTCACCGCGCCGCGCGCGAAGATGGCGCGGTTTTCGGCGCGGTGGGAAAGGGTGATGCTCTCGCCCTCGGTGGCAAGGATCACGCTATGGTCGCCCGGCACCGATCCCCCGCGCAGCGCGGCAAAGCCGATCGCGCCTTTCGCCCGCGCGCCGGTAATGCCGTCGCGGCCGCGCTCGCTATGGTCGGCCAGCGCAATGCCGCGCCCCTTTGCGGCGGCCTCGCCGAGCAGCAGCGCGGTGCCGGAGGGCGCATCGACCTTGTGCCGGTGGTGCATCTCGACGATCTCGATATCCCAATCGTCATCGAGACGGCGGGCGGCTTCCTCGACCAGTGCGGCGAGCAGATTGACGCCGAGCGAGGTATTGCCGGTCTGGAGCACCGGAATCGTGCGCGCGGCCTCGTCGATCAGGCGATGATGCTCCGCCTCCAGCCCGGTGGTGCCGATGACGATCGGTTTGCCCGCACGGGTGCAGGCGTCGAGCGTGGCGGCGAGTGCGGCGGGCGAGGAAAAGTCGATCAGCACGTCGCTGTCCGGCACCAGCTTCGCGAGGTCGCCCTCATGCCGGTCCACCCCGCCCGCCAGCGTGAGGCCCTGTGCGCCGAGCTCGGCCAGGATCGCCATGCCCATGCGCCCCGCGCTGCCGATAATGCCGATTGCCGTCATGGCCATTTCCTTCCCGTTCCGTCCTAGCGCGCCGATGCCAGACTCCGCGCCCAATGTCACCGGCTTTCGTTGGGGCAGGGCGTTCAGATGAACTTCGCCGCCATCCACAGCGCCATCGCCACCATCATCACATTTTCGGTCAGCGAGACGAAGCCGAGCGGCACATTGCCGCTGCCGCCGACGCAGGCGCATTTGAGGCTGCGCCCGTCGATATAGACCGCTTTGAACACCGACACCGCGCCGATGCCGCCGATGAACAGCGCGACCGGGATCGACAGCCAGTGCAGCACGCCCGCCAGCATCAGCACGCCCGCGCCCAGCTCCAGAAAGGGATAGGCATGGGCATAGGGCACGATGCGCCGGGCGAGCAGGTCATAGCCGAGGAACATCGTCGCGAAGCGCTCCACATCCTGCAATTTCAGCATGGCGAGCAGCATCATCGTGGCGGCGATGAAACGTTCGGCCAGTTCGATGCCGACCAGCGGCGCGCCCGTCAGCCGGTTGATCGCCAGCGCCAGCAGCAGCCCCACCGCGAACACCGCCAGCACCGGCACATAGCTGGTCGCCGCCGGGTCCCTGACGGGCAGGCCGAAAAAGCGGCGCAGATCGTCATAGCCGCCGATCCGCTCGCCATCGATGAAGACCTGCGGCGTCGTCTTGACGTCATGGGCGGCCTTGAACGCCTCCTGCTCCTCGCGCGTGGTGATCCAGCGATCCTCGACCTCATAGCCCCGCTTGCGGAGCAGGTGGCGGGCCTTGATGCCATAGGGGCAGATGTGGCTGGGCATCACCATGCGGTAGAGGATGGCGCGCCGGGAATGGCTGGTGGCGGGGGTTGCGGTCATGGCATCTGTCCCTTGAAGGTGAAATCGATGTCCTCTATCTAGGGTCCGTACCATGGTACGGAGTCAAGGGCTGATGACGAACAATGCGGCGATGACGATCTCGGCCCTCGCGCAGGCGGCGGGCGTGGGGGTGGAAACGGTGCGCTTCTACCAGCGGCGCGGCCTGCTGGAATTGCCGGAACGCAGCGGCGGGAGCGGCCTATCGGGCGGCATCCGTCGCTATGACGCGGAGCATCTGCGCCGCCTGCGCTTCATCCGCTCGGCGCAGGGGGCGGGGTTCACGCTCGACCAGATCGGCGAACTGCTGCGCCTCGACGCAGGCGAGGATCGCGCGCGGGCGCGGGAGCTGGCGCGCGAGCAACTGGGCGTGCTGAATGCGAGGATCTCCGAGCTGGAAAATGCCCGCGCGGCGTTGCTGCGGCTCGCCCATGCCTGCGAGGCGTCGGACAGGGGGCCATGCCCGATCCTCGCCGCGTTCGACCGGCGATGAGGTCTTGCATCGCGGGCACATTGCCTGTTTGAAGGGGGCATGAGCGACTTTTCCTCCATCGTCATCCTCACCGGCGCGGGCATATCGGCCGAGAGCGGCCTTGCGACCCTTCGCGGGCCGGGCGGCCTGTGGGAAGGGCATCGGGTCGAGGATGTCTGCACGCCGGAGGCGCTGGCGCGCGACCCGGCGCTGGTTTACCGCTTCTATGACGAGCGCCGCGCGACGCTGACCGAGGTGCGGCCCAATTCCGCGCATGAGGCGCTGGCGCGGCTGGAGCGGGAATGGCGCGGCGACTTGCTGCTCGTCACGCAGAATGTCGATGACCTGCACGAGCGCGGCGGCTGCGGCGAGGTGCTGCATATGCATGGCGAGCTGAACTCGGCGCTGTGCGCGGCCTGTGGCGGGCGGCGGGAGTGGCGCGGGTCGCTGCCGCCCGGCAGCGCCTGCGCGGAGTGCGGTCAGGCGGCGCTGCGGCCCGACATCGTGTTCTTCGGCGAGATGCCCTATCAGATGGAACGGATCGAGGCGGCGTTGTGGAAGTGCGACCTGTTCCTGTCGATCGGCACGTCCGGCGCGGTCTACCCCGCCGCCGGTTTCGTGCGCACCGCCCGCCATGCCGGCGCGCGCACGCTGGAACTCAATCTCGATCCGTCCGAGGGCAGCCTCTTCTTCCATGAAAGCCGCATGGGCCCGGCGAGCGAACTGGTGCCTTCATGGGTGGAGGAAATCCTCGGCAGTTAATCCCGGTCTATCAGGCTGGACAGCTTCGTTTCGCTCATCGCCACATAGGCGACCAGCGACAGGCCGATCATCCCGCTGACATACCAGTAGAAGGCGCTTTCCTGCCCCCAGTCCTTGAGCTGGAGCGCGACATATTCCGCGCTGCCGCCGAACAGTGCATTGGCAACCGCATAGGGCAGGGCTACCCCCAGCGCGCGGATATGGGCGGGGAACAACTCCGCCTTCACCACCGCGTTGATCGAGGTATAGCCGCTCACCGCGACCAGCGAGGCCATCACCAGCGCGAAGGCGGCGGCGCTGCTCTGCGCCTGCTCCAGCGCGCGGAACAGCGGCACCGTGCCGAGCAATCCGGCGAGGCCGAAGCCGATCATCAGCGGGCGGCGGCCGATCCGGTCGGACAGCGCGCCGAACAGCGGCTGGGCGAGCATGAACAGGAACAGCGTGCCCGCCATGATCTCGCTCGCCGTCACGCGGGAAAATCCGGCGGAATTGACGAGATATTTCTGCATATAGGTGGTGTAGGTATAGAAGGCGAGCGTGCCGCCCGCGGTCAGCGCCACCACCAGCGCCGCCGCGCCGGGGTGATGGCGCAGCAGCGAAAAGAGGCTGGATTTCGGTACATCGGTGCGTTGCGCGGCCTTCTGGTGATGCTCCGTTTCCAGCAACCGCCGCCGCAGCACGAGGACGATCAGCGCCAGCAGCCCGCCGATGAAGAAGGGAATGCGCCAGCCCCAGCTTTCCAGCGCCGCCTCGCCCAGCAGCCGTTGCAGCACCAGCAGCACGGCGAGCGCGATGAGCTGCCCCATGATCAGCGTCACATATTGGAAGCTCGACCAGAAGCCGCGCCGCTCGCTGCCCGCCATTTCGGAAAGATAGGTCGCGCTCGCCCCATATTCGCCACCGACCGACAGCCCCTGAAGCAGCCGCGCGAGCACCAGCAGGATCGGCGCGCCGACGCCGATGCTGGCATAGGTGGGCGTGCAGGCGATCAGCATCGACCCGCCGCTCATCAGCAGGATCGAGACGGTCAAGCCCGCCTTGCGTCCCTTGCGGTCGGCGTAGATGCCCATCGCCCACGCGCCGATCGGGCGCATCAGGAAACCGATGGCGAAGATCGCGCCGGTGCTCAGCAACTGGGCGGTCGGGTCCTCACGCGGGAAGAAGACCGGCGCGAAATAGAGGGCGAAGGCGGCGTAGACATACCAGTCATACCATTCGACCAGATTGCCCGCCGACCCGCCGATGATGGAGAGCAGGCGGGAGCGCGAGGACGGGCGGGCGATGGCGGTCATGGACGACAGGGCCTTTTCACGGCGGGAAGGGTGAGTGGTGCGCCTTGATGGCGGGGACGGCAGTGATTTGTCCAGAGCGAAGGCGGGGAGTGCCGCCTTCTTCATTCGTCACCCCAGCGCAGGCTGGGGTCGTAGGCCATGTCGCGCGCCGCCTCCCGAGATGCCAGCCTGCGCTGGCATGACGAAAATGGGGAGACGCAAACCCGATCCGGCCATCACCCCGCGCAGCGGCGATAGCGCAGCGCGCCCGGCTGGGCGTCCTCGCCATGGTCACGGCGGACCAGCACGGTGCCGCCCTGTTGCAGGTCCAGCTCCATCTCCCGCGTCCAGCTCATGCCCTCGCCGGTGAAGTCGAAATCGGCATGCAGGCGCGCGGGCGTCCATTCGGTGATGGATTTGAGCGTACCGCGCGATTCATAAAAGCCCAGCGTCGTGCCGGAAATCACCAGCAGGCCCTTGTTGTCGCTGCGCTTCTCGCAGTCGGCGGGCACCAGCCCCCAGCGGCCCCGCAGCGCCAGCGGGATCTGTTCCC
>Ga0180222_1001246_pt1 | contig 27963 bp, 22 predicted proteins | sample eDN5th37CKraftOP_FD_151336 | JGI IMG/M metagenome (GOLD analysis project Ga0180222, IMG submission 151336) | Enriched Organic Plus compost microbial communities from Emeryville, California, USA - eDNA 5th pass 37_C Kraft OP (version 2) (version 2) ...
TGGCATGGCGGCGAACGCGACAGCGGGCGCTTCACCGGATGGCTCGCCGCCTGGCGAAACGCGACAGCAACCGGCCATCCATGATGATGAGGCCGCTGGCGATGATCAGCGCGCCGACGATTTCGCGTGCCGACACCTCCTCCCCGAGGATCAGATAGCCGAGGGCGATCGCCGTGATCGGCACCAGCAATGTCACCAGCATGACGTTGCCTGCGCCCGACCCACGAATGATCTGGAAGAACAGGATGAAGCCGAGCGAGGTGGAAAGCGCGGCAAGCCCGAACAGCGCCAGCCAGGTCGTCGCATGCGGCATCGGCAGCCGCCACGGCTGCTCGACGATCATGCTGATGACGAACATCATGACGGCTGACGAGATCAGCTGGAAGGTCGCCGCCGCCATCGGCTGAATGCCATGAAGCCGGCGCTTGGCCCACAGCGCCGAGAAGCCGAACATCAGTGTCGCGACGAGGCAAAGGCCGATGCCGATGCTTTGCCCCGAGCCGAGGTTGAGATCGATGCCGCGCAGCACCACGACACCGATCAGGCCAAGCCCCACGCCGGCGATGCGACGCGCGGCCAGCCGCTCCTCGCCGAAGGCCGCGAGCACGAGCACGGTGAAGACCGGCGTCGTCGCGTTGATGACCGATGCGAGGCCGCTCGATATCAGCGTCTGCCCCGTCACCAGCAGCGAGAATGGAACGACGTTGTTCAGCAGCGCCATGACGACAAATGGAAGCCAGCCGGCCCATGTCCTCGGCACCGCGATGCGATAGATCGGGATCAGCGGCAGCAGCAGAACAGCGGCAATGAAGACCCGGAAGAACACGATCGTGAGCGGCGGCAGCTCGCGCACCGCGACGCCGACGAAAAAGAACGATCCGCCCCAAAGCACCGACAGCACCAGCAGGCGCAGCCAGTCGCTCGATGCGATACCCAGCTCGATGGCCGGCCTCGACGGTCTCAGTTCGATCGACATTGGCAGCTGCTCACCCCGCTCGCGCGGGCCGACGGCGATGCCGGGCCAACGCGGGAATTGCTCGATGTCTGTGGCGTAGCGCGGATGGCTTCGAACCGCCACCCGGTTTCAGGCAAGACAGCGATGCTGTGCGGCGCAACTCAGCCCGGCCACCGTTCACCGTTTCCATGAAAGGGTGAACGACTCTAGTCGACATCCTCAACGGCGCCGGGCGAGGTGCCGAAGGCGCGCTGCGCCAATGTCGCCGCCATGAACTCGTCGAGGTCGCCATCCAGCACGCCGGCGGTGTCGGAGGTCTGCACGCCGGTGCGCAGATCCTTCACCATCTGATAGGGCTGCAGCACGTAGGAGCGGATCTGATGGCCCCAGCCGATGTCGGTCTTCGCCGCCTGGTCGGCCGCCGCCTGCTCCTCACGCTTCTTCAGCTCGATTTCGTAGAGCCGCGCCCGCAGCATGTCCCATGCCTGCGCGCGGTTCTTGTGCTGCGAGCGGCCGGCCTGGCAGACCACGGCGACGCCGGTCGGAATATGTGTGAGCCGCACGGCGGACTCGGTCTTGTTGACGTGCTGGCCGCCCGCGCCGCCCGAACGCATGGTATCGACCCTCACGTCGGATTCCTTGATGTCGATCTTGATGGTGTCGTCCACCACCGGGAACACCGAGACGCTGGAAAACGAGGTGTGGCGGCGCGCGTTGGAATCGAACGGTGAAATCCGCACCAAGCGATGCACGCCGGCCTCGGTCTTCAGCCAGCCATAGGCATTGTGCCCGCTGATCTGGATCGTGGCCGACTTGATGCCGGCCTCCTCGCCCTGGGTCTCTTCGAGATATTCGATCTTGAAGCCGTGCTTCTCCGCCCAGCGGGTATACATGCGCAGCAGCATCGCCGCCCAGTCCTGACTCTCGGTGCCGCCGGCGCCGGCATGCACTTCGAGATAGGAATCGAAACGGTCGGCCTCGCCCGACAGCAACGCCTCGAGCTCGCGACGGGCCACATCCTTCTTGAGCTGGACGAGCGCCGCCTCGGCCTCGGTCACGATATCCTGGTCGTCCTCGGCCTCACCAAGCGCAATCATCTCGACGTTGTCGTCGAGCTCCCGCGAGACCTTGTCGAGTCCCGTCAGCGCCTCCTCCAGCGAGGTGCGCTCCTGCATCAGCTTCTGGGCTTTCTGCGGATCGTTCCACAGGTTGGGATCTTCGGCGAGCTGATTCAGCTCCGCCAGGCGTGCCGTCGATGCATCGACGTCAAAGATGCCTCCTCAGCAGTCCGATCGACTGCTTGATCTCATCGACGAGTCGTTCAATTTCAGCGCGCATGACAAGTCCGTTGGGCGGAATGACCGCAAACAATTGATGTGCGGGGTGTAGCGGCGAATGCCGCCGAACGCAATCAGTAAAGGCCGCCCGTTCCCGGCCGGATGATGGCCCGATCGGCATCGGGCGTCACGCCGACCTCGTGGCCGTCGGCATCGGCGACGCCGATCACCGAATAGTTGTCGGGCGGCGCGGTGCCGGGCTTGAAGGCTTCGAGGATGGTGCGGCCGCTGTCGCCGGGGCCGGCACGCATCCCGGTCTTGGCGTCGACCCGGACCAGCTTGATGCCGGCCGGCACCTTGAACGGCACCGCGGCCTTGTCGGCCAATGCGAGCTTCATGAAGTCGCGCGCGATCGGAACGGTGACATGGCTTGCTTGCGCCGTGCGTCCCAAGCTGCGGGGCTTGTCATAGCCGACATAGAGACCGACGACGACGTCCGGAGAGAAGCCGACGAACCACAGATCCTTCGCATCGTTGGTCGTGCCGGTCTTGCCTGCGATCGGCTTGCCGACCTCTCTCATGCCGACAGCCGTACCGCCCTGAACGACTCCTTCCATCATCGAGGTGATCTGATAGGCCGTCATCGGATCGAGCACCTGCTCCCGCCGGTCGACGAGTTGCGGCTCGGGCTGATTCTTCCAGCCCTCCGGCGCGTCGCAGCCACGGCACTCGCGCTGGTCATGCTTGAAGATAGTGTGGCCGTAGCGATCCTGGATGCGATCGATCAGGGTCGGCTTGATGCGCCGGCCGCCATTGGCGAACATCGAATAAGCCGACACCATGCGGATGACGGTGGTTTCGCCCGCTCCCAACGAGTAGGACAGATAATTCGGCAACTCGTCATAGACGCCGAAGCGCTTGGCATATTCCCCGATCAGCGGCATGCCGATGTCCTGCGCGAGGCGCACCGTCACGGTGTTGAGCGACAGCCGCAACGCGTTACGCAGCGTCGTCGGCCCGTGATATTTCGTCTTGGAGAAATTTTCCGGACGCCACACCTCGCCCTGGCCCTGGTCGATCTCGATCGGCGCATCGACGACCACGGTGGACGGCGTGTAGCCGTTGTCGAGCGCGGAGGAATAGACGATCGGCTTGAACGACGAGCCTGGCTGACGATAGGCCTGCGTGGCACGGTTGAACTGGCTTTGGTCGAAGGAGAAGCCACCGACCATGGCGAGCACACGGCCGGTCCAGGGATCCATCGCCACCATGGCGCCGGACACCTCCGGGATCTGGTGCAACCGATACTGCCCCTCGATCGTCTTCCCATCCTTGCCGGTCAGCGGGTCGACATAGATCACATCGCCCGCCGACAGCACTTGAGACACGGCCGTCGGGGTCCTGGAGCGGGTGGGTCCTGCCGCTGCCTTCGCCCAGCGCACGCCGTCGAGCGGAATGATTCCCGTCTCCCTGACCTTGCTGACCGCACCACCCAATTCCCGTCCGGGCTGGAAACCGATGCGCGCGGACTGATCGCCCGTTTCCAACACCACGGCCATCCGCCATGGCGTGATGTCCGAAAGCGACTTCACATCGGCCAGCTTGACGCCCCAGTCGCCCGACGGATCGATCTTGGTGACGGGACCGCGCCAGCCCTGGGCCTCATCATAGCGGACCAGGCCCTGGATCATGGTCTTGCGGGCCTCGACCTGAAGTTTCGGATCGAGCGAGGTGCGGACCGACAGGCCGCCCTCATAAAGCTTCTTCTCGCCGTAGCGCTCGGACAGGTCGCGGCGAACTTCTTCGGCAAAATATTCGCCGGCAAAGGTGCGCGCGCCATTGCCGCGCGAGGTCACGACCAGCGGCTCCTTGCGCGCAGCATCGGCCTCCGCCTGCTTGATCCAGCCATTTTCCTGAAGGCGATCGATCACGTAATTGCGGCGCTCGATGGCGCGGTCATGGTTGCGCACCGGATGCAGTGCCGCCGGCGCCTTCGGCAGCGCCGCGAGATAGGCGGCCTCCGCAACCGTCAGTTCGTTCACCGACTTGTCAAAATAGACCAGCGACGCCGCCGCGACACCGTAGGCACCGAGGCCAAGATAGATCTCGTTCAGATAGAGCTCGAGAATCTTGTCCTTCGAATAGGTGCGCTCGATCCGCATCGCCAACAGGGCTTCCTTGATCTTGCGGGTGAACGAGACCTCGTTGGTGAGAAGGAAGTTCTTGGCGACCTGCTGGGTGATGGTGGATGCGCCCTGCGGGCGGCGATTGGAACCGTAGTTCTGGACATAAAGCATCGCGGCGCGCGCCATGCCCGAATAATCGATGCCGCCATGCTCGTAGAAATTCTTGTCCTCGGCGGCGAGGAACGCGTTGATCACGAGCTTCGGAACAGCTTGGATCGGCAGATAAAGCCGCCGCTCGCGGGCATATTCGGCAAGCAGCGAGCCGTCCGAGGCGTGGACACGCGTCATCACCGGCGGCTCATAATTCTGGAGCTGGGAATAATCAGGCAGGTCCTTGGAGAAATGCCAGATCAGGCCAGCCACCGCGGCCACGCCGACCAGAAATACGATGGTGCCGGCGGCAAAGAGGAACCCCATGAACCGGAACAACAAACGCATTATCGACGATCCGTCCTGATGGCGCGCCTGCACGCCCTATCCTGCCTTGACCATGCGCGTCGCCTGGTCCGCGTGCATGTGATCCCGCCCAGACCCCGGGCTGATTCTGCCGCGTTATGACGCTTCTATAGTGCCGCGGCTGTGTCCAAACTAGGGCTCCGCGGCCACCGGGAAGCTCTTTTTTAACGGATGGCCCGGCGCACGGCTCGATCCATGTCGACCGTCCCCTGCCTCACTCCTTGGCTCCGCCGACCGATACCACCTGCTTGGCAAGAAAATTATCGATCGCCTGCGCCACCGCGGCGACCGACCGCGAACGCCAGCTCTCGGAGGTCAGCAGCTTGAGGTCGGCGCTGTTGGAGACATAGCCGAGCTCGACCAGCACCGAGGGCACATCCGGTGCTTTCAGCACCTTGAACCCGGCCGATTTCAGCGGGTGCTTATGCATCCGCACGGTGCCCTTCATCTCGTTCATCAGCATGTGGGCAAAATGATTGGAGAAGGCCCGCGTCTCGCGCTGGGCCAGATCGATCAGGATGTCGGCCACCTCGGTCGGCTCCTCGGTGAGGTTCACGCCGCCGATGGCATCGGCCTTGTTCTCAGACTCCGCGAGCCGCTCCGCCTCGGCATCGGAGGCCTTGTCCGACAACGTATAGATGGTGGCGCCCTGCGCGTCCCCTTCCTTGCGCGGCAGCGCATCAGCATGGATCGAGACGAACAGCGCGGCGTTGCGGCTGCGGGCGACCTTCACCCGTTCGCCGAGCGGAATGAATGTATCGTCGTCGCGTGTCATCACGACGCGATACTTTCCGCTCTGGAGAATGCGATCGCGCAACGCAAGGCCGAAGGCGAGCACGATCGACTTCTCAGTCTCGCCGCTCAGGGCCTGGGTTCCATTGTCGATGCCGCCGTGGCCGGGATCGATGACCAGCACCGGCCGCGTGTCCGGGGCGTCGCCGATCGATCCGACGGCATCGGCTGCGGCGGAATCCGCCGCCTCGGCCGGGCGGATGTCTGAAGCGGTTTCCTTGGCAACCGCAGCCATGAAGGACGCCCGGTCGGTGGCGGCAAGCTCGACGATCAGCCGCGCCGGCTGTCCATTGGCCGCGTCCAGCACATAAGCCTTCTCGATCTTGGCGGGTCCTGCCAGATCGAAGACCAGCCGCGATCCGCCCGCCATGACCAGGCCATAGCGGAAGGCCTTGATCAGGCCTCGTCCGCTCCGGCCAGTGTCCGCCGGAAGGCGGAACGTCACCTGAGGCAGATCAACGACGACCCGGTCCGGGTGGCCGAGCACGAAGGCCCGCAGCTCGATCTTGCGGTCGAGGTCGAGGACGAATCGGGTCTGTTTGGCGTCACCCGCGAGCCGGGCAGCGGACGCGATCGGGAACTCGGCCACGACCTGGGGTTGTGATTGGGCGATTCCACCTGCGGCCCAGGCAGGGCTCGTGCTGGCCGCAATCATCACGACGCCCAGCAAGCCGACGCAGCGCGAGAGGAAACAGTTCATGCGGCCAGCCAAACGAATTCCGAGCCTCCGATCCGTTATAAATACCGCAATAGGGCAGCAGGGTTAATCCGACCTTAAGCGCGCCTGCGCGAATTCCGGCATTCGTTGCAGCGGTGTGACGCTTCTCTTGCACGATGACCGCGATCGACGTATGTAACAGAAGTTGACGGTATAAAACTCCCGGTTGTGTCGCGTTCAACCTCCCGGGGTGGCGTTGGGTCTTCCTGGTTTTGCGCCTGAAGGATCCGGGTCATTTTCCCGACCGTTTCGCGATCAGCGCAGTGCGCGATCGTCCGAGACTGGCGGTTCAGCTCGAGTGGAATCTGTCCCAGGCGTCTCGTTTCGGGGTGGATTTTGACACAACTCGATCGGATCTCGCGGCCGCAAGGCCGCGCCCAAGGGATAGCAGGCAAGCGCTTCGGCGCGGGTCTGCCCCGTCGGCAAAGACACCGGGCGGTGCGATCGCGCGCCGCCAACCTGTTCAGACGGGCCGACGCTTGATGCGCCAGACTGTAATTCCGACCGGAACCATTGCGACGACTTCGCCGATGCGACTCGTGAGCGATGCGCGGTGCATGCCGCTTGGTCCGGCATCGATACAGCTCGGCGGCTTTGGTTTCGGCCTTCCCCTCACCCCCGAATCAGGTGGACCGTTGCATCATCCGGCGGCGCATTATGCGCCTGCCCTCCTGCGCGCTGTCCGCCTCCAAGAGCTTAAAAATGCCAAACAAGATGTTGATCGACGCGACCCATCCGGAGGAAACCCGGGTGGTCGTGGTGCGTGGCAATCGCGTTGAGGAGTTCGATTTCGAGTCCGCACAACGCAAGCAGCTTCGCGGAAATATCTATCTCGCCAAGGTCACCCGGGTCGAACCATCGCTGCAGGCCGCCTTCATCGAATACGGCGGCAATCGCCACGGCTTCCTCGCCTTCAGTGAAATCCACCCTGACTACTATCAGATCCCCGTCGCTGACCGTCAGGCCCTGATCGAGGCCGACGAGCGCGCGCATCGCGAGGCCGAGGAAGAAACCGAGCATCGGCCCTCGCGCCGCCGTCATCGCAATTCCCGCCGCCGCAGCAGCGGCGAGCGTGTCCAGAGCGAGGTGATCGAAATCACCGAGGGCGAACCGCACGCGGCCGCCTCCGAACATGAGCCTGACACGGATGAGGCTGAACGAGTGTCCGTCGCGGCTGCCTCGCATGACGATACGGAAGCGCACCTCGCGTCGGAAGAACAGGATAGCGGCGCCGCTCCGGCCGAGACGGGAAGCGAAACCGTCGATGCAGGCGGGCAGCCCGCACCCGCTCCGGTCACGCAGCCTGAGGCGGCACCGGAGGCCGAAGCGGTAGCCGCGTCCGACGACCATCACGCCGCCCTCGCCGCTGCGGCCGCATCGGTGCCTCTGGAGGCGCAGCCTCCGTTTGCCGAGATCTCGGATCAGGCTGACGACACTTCTCCGGCGGATGCCCACTCCCCCGAAGGCGAACCTCTCGCACATGAAGCGGGCCAGGCGGCCGATATCCATGATGCCGAGATCAACGACGACACCCACGACGTGAACGATCACGATCAGGACGGCGACGACAGTGACGAGGCCGAAGAAGATGAAGAGGTCGAGTCCGTCGGTGGCGATGATGCGCTCGAGGAGGTTCCGGAGCGCACCTTCCGCCCGCGCCGCCAGTACAAGATCCAGGAAGTGATCAAGCGCCGGCAGGTGATGCTGGTGCAGGTGGTGAAGGAGGAGCGCGGCAACAAGGGTGCGGCGCTCACCACCTATCTGTCGCTGGCGGGCCGTTACGCCGTGCTGATGCCGAACACTGCGCGCGGCGGCGGGATCAGCCGAAAAATCACCTCGTCCCAGGACAGATCGCGCCTGAAGGAGGTCGTGCAGGGCCTCGACGTTCCGGAAGGAATGGGCGTCATTCTGCGCACCGCCGGCGCCTCCCGCACCAAGCAGGAGATCGAGCGCGATTTCGAGTATCTGATCCGGATGTGGGAAACCGTTCGCGACCTCACGCTGAGGTCGCAGGCGCCAACCCTCGTCTATGAGGAAGGCTCGCTGATCAAGCGGTCGCTGCGCGACCTCTACAACAAGGATATCGACGAAATTCAGGTCGCTGGCGAAGCCGGCTATCGCGAGGCCCGCGACTTCATGAAGATGCTGATGCCGTCCAATGTCCGGGCGGTGAAGCTCTATCGTGACGCGCAACCCCTGTTCTCCCGCATGGGAGTCGAGAGCCAGCTCGACGCCATGTTCTCGCCGGTGGTTCAGCTGAAATCAGGCGGGTATATCGTCATCAACCAGACCGAGGCGCTGGTCTCGATCGACGTCAATTCCGGACGCTCCACCCGCGAGCACCATATCGAGGACACCGCGCTCAAGACCAATCTCGAGGCAGCGGAGGAAGTGGCGCGCCAGCTCCGCCTGCGCGACCTTGCCGGCCTGATCGTGATCGACTTCATCGACATGGACGAGCGCCGCAACAACCGGGCGGTCGAACGCAAGCTGAGCGACTGCCTGCGGCAGGACCGGGCACGGATTCAGGTCGGGCGCATTTCGCACTTCGGCCTGCTGGAGATGTCGCGCCAGCGCATCCGCGCCAGCATGCTCGAAAGCTCGACGGAGCCCTGCCCGCATTGCGGCGGCACCGGCCATATCCGCTCGGTCTCGTCGGTCGCGCTGCAGCTCGTGCGCAATCTCGAAGAGACCTTGATGAAGGGGGCGACCCACAATCTCGTGGTGAAGACCCGCACCGACGTTGCGCTCTATGTTCTCAACCACAAGCGGGCGCTGCTGCGCGATCTGGAAACCAGCTTCAAGGTGACGCTGTCTGTGCTTGCCGACCCGAACTACAATGGTCAGCAGGCCTTCGCGATCGAGCGCGGCGAACAGGTGCACACGCTCGAGGCAGCCAAGGCGCTGCTGGCGGCGCACACCGCGGCTACTCCGGCGCTCCTTGCTGACGACACCAACGAGGAGGACTTCGAGGTCGAGGCCGAAATCGAGACCGACGAGACCGAAGGCTTGGTCGATGATGCGTCGGGCGATGGAACGGCTGACGCGCGCGAGGACTCGGAAGGCGACGGTCCCCGCCGCCGGCGGCGGCGCCGTCGCCGTGGACGGGATGCGCGTGACGGTGAAGCCGTCGGCCATGCGGATGAGGCCGTTGCGGCGCTGTCCGACGCCGACCATGTCGTCCGGACCGGCGAGGATACGGAGGATACTGCCGCGGCCTCGTCGGAGGAGCACGACCATGATGCCGATGCCGATGCCGAGGACGCCGGTGAGCGGCGGCCGCGGCGTCGGGGACGGCGCGGCGGACGACGTCGTCGCGGCGGCTCCGGCGAAGGCCTTGCCGCATCGATCGCTGACGAACTGGGCCGGCAGCCTGAATCCGAAGCCAGCGAAGCGGTCGCCGATTTCGATGGGGCCCCGCCCCCGGACGAGACTGCGGAGGTCAGCGCCGCGTCCGAGCAGCCGGCCGACAACCATCAGGCTGCAACAGCTTCGCCGGCCGTGCCCGACACACCCGCTCCGTCGTCGATCGAGACACCCGCGCCGACCGAGGCCGCGGATGCGGACCTCGACTCTGCGGAAAGTCATGAAACGAAGGCCGGAAAGCCGGTTCGTCGCCGTTCGACCGTACGCGAGAAGGTGAGCTTCGTGCTGGGCTCGGCGACCGCCGACACCTCCAACGCAACCCCACCTGCACCGGCGCCCGCGGAAACCAATTCGGCGCCCGCACAGTCTGACGAGACGGCAGCAACGGATTCCGCTCCTGTCGTTGCCACAGCGCCGGATGCCGTCAGCGGGCCCGGGCCGCGCCGCGCCGGGTGGTGGTCCCGTCGTTTCGGCGGCAACTGAGCCGGCCATCAAAATACAAAAGCCGCCCGGCGATCACCGGGCGGCTTTCTCTTTAAGACTGTGTAACGGCCTCTATTTCAGCCAGCGAGCGATGCGCGCCACGGCGTCGCGCATTTCCGGGGCCGACCGTGCGTAGCTGAAGCGGATGAAGCTGCGCCCGTGGATCGGATCAAAATCCACTCCCGGCGTCACCGCGACATGTGCCTGGTTCAGCATCTGCTTGGCGAAGTCCAGGCTGTCGGTCGTGAATTTCGAAACGTCCGCATAAAGATAGAACGCCCCGTCGGCCGGCAGGAATTCAGTCAATCCGGCCTGCGGCAGTCCTTCGATCAGGATACGGCGGTTCTCCTCATAGCTGCGCTTGATCGCCTCCATGTCTTCGCGCCCATCGAACGCCGCCTCGGCGGCGATCTGCGACAGCGTCGGCACGGAGATGGAGAAATTCTGCTGCAGCCGTTCGATCGGCCGCACCAAGGCTTCGGGCACAACCATCCAGCCGACGCGCCAGCCGGTCATGCAGAAATATTTCGAGAAGGAATTGATGATCAGCACGTGCGGCGACAATTCCGCCGCGGTGACCGCCGGGAAAGCGTAGTCGAGGCCATGATAGATCTCGTCCGAAATGAAGCGGATGCCTGCGCTGTCCGCCGCGGCGATCAGACCGGCGAGCGCCTCGCGCGACATCATGGTTCCGGTCGGATTCGCCGGGCTGCCGACCAGGACGCCCTGCAGCGGCGCCTTGCGATGGGCGGCCAACAGCATCTCGCCGGTCAGGGCATGGCGGGTGTCGGCATGGGTTTCGATCAGGACGGGCTCACACCCAAGCGCTTTCAGGATGTGGCGATAAGGCGGATAGCCCGGCACCGTGACCGCGACGCGGTCGCCGGGCTCGAACATCGCAAGAAAGGCCAGGCTGAAACCGCCGGAGGATCCGGTGGTGACGACGATGCGGGAGGCATCGACGTCGCAGCGATAGGTCTCGCGATAATGACGGGCGATGCGTTCACGCAGCGACGGAATTCCGAGGGCTGCGGTGTAATCGATCCGGCCCGTCTCCAGTGCTCGACTGGCAGCTTCGATCGCGACGCGCGGCGCACCGGCGGACGGCTGGCCGACTTCCATGTGGATGACGTCACCACCGGCCTGCTCGATCGCGGCGGCGGCAGCCATCACGTCCATCACCATGAACGGTGGAACATCGCTGCGGCCCGATGCCGCCAGCGCAGCGCGCCTGCGGCCTGTTATCATCGCATCTGACATCTGCTATCTGACCGGCGGACCTACGGCGGAACCGGAGACGGCGGCGCCGCCGTGTCGCCGTAATCCGAAGTTTGTTAGGGCATATATGGAATTGTCGTTCCGGCCAATGACCAAACTTGCCGCCAGCCTGGTTTCGTTTCGCCGCGACATGAGCCGCCGGGTCGGCGCGGCCATGCTCAGTGCCGCGATGACGCTTGCTCCCGTCGCGGCGCAGGCCCAGGACAGCGGCAACAAGGGCATGCGGCTGCTGCGCGACACCGAGATCGAGCAGTTGCTGCGCGATTATACGCGGCCGATCCTGCGCGCTGCCGGGCTCGAGAAACAGAATATCCAGATCGCCATCATCAACGACGCCAGCTTCAACGCCTTCGTCGCCGACGGCCGTCGCATTTTCGTCAATTATGGCGCCCTGATGCAATCCAAGACGCCAAATGAGATTATCGGCGTGCTCGCGCACGAAACCGGCCACCTTGCCGGCGGCCATCTGTCCAAGCTGCGCACGCAACTCGCTCAGGCGCAAACCCAGATGATCGTCGCCATGCTGCTCGGCGTCGGCGCCATGGTGGCGGGACGCGGCGGCAACAACGGCGCCAGCAATGCCGGCATGGCCGCGATCAGCGCGCCCCAGGAGATGATCCGCCGCAATCTGCTGTCCTACCAGCGGCAGCAGGAGGAGAACGCCGACCGCGCCGGCGTACGCTTTCTGACCGCGACCGGCCAATCGGCCAAGGGCATGTACGAGACCTTCCGGCGCTTCAGCGAGGACAGCCTGTTCTCCTCGCGCGGCGCCGATCCCTATCTGCAGTCGCACCCGATGCCGGCTCAGCGCGTCGCTGCGCTGGAGACTCTCGCAAAGAGCAGCCCGTATTGGGACAAGCAGGATTCCCCGGCGCTGCAGGCCCGCCACGACATGATGCGGGCCAAGACCTCCGGCTTCATGGAGCGCCCGGAAACCGTCTATCGGCGCTATCCGCCGTCCGACACCAGCCTGCCGGCGCGCTATGCACGGGCGATCTCGACCTATCTGCACGGCGACCTGCGCTCGGCGCTGGCGCAGATCGATACGCTGATCCAGGCGCAACCCGCAAATCCCTATTTCTACGAGCTGCGCGGTCAGGCGCTGCTGGAAGGCGGCAAGCCGAACGAGGCGATCGCACCTTTGCGCAAGGCGGTGCAACTGTCCGGCGGCGCGCCGCTCATCCAGATGTTACTGGGGCAGGCGCTGGTTGCGACCGGAAATAAGGCCTATTCTGCCGAGGCTATCGCGATTCTGCGGGGGGCCCTGGCAAGAGAAGCCGAAGCTCCGCTGGGATACGCGCAATTGGCCATGGCTTACGGTCGCAACGGCGATTATGCCGAAGCCGATCTCGCGGCGGCGCAGGCTGCTTTCCTGCGCGGCGACAACAAGACGGCGCGGGGTTTGGCCATGCGGGCCAAATCCCGCTTCGCCGTTGGCAGTCCCGGCTGGGTCAAGGCTGACGATATCGTCAGCGCCAAGCCGATGCCCGGTGAGAAAGACTAGCCGCCTCCTCGTCTCCATCCGATAAGGAATATTCAATGCTGTTCCGCCGAACCCTCTTCCCCGCCCTGCTCGCTGCCGCAATGTGCTGCGCGCCGCTCGCCGCCTCCGCGCAGTCGTTCTCCGATGCGCAGCGTGGCGAGATCGAGGGCATCATCAAGAACTACCTGCTGAGCCATCCCGAAATCCTTGAAGAGGTATCGGCTGAACTCAGCCGGCGCCAGGCCAAGGAGGAGGCCGAGAAACACGCGGCCGCGGTGACCGATAATGCGAAGATCATCTTCGAGTCGCCCCGCGGCGTGACCCTCGGCAACCGCAGCGGCGATGTCACCATGGTCGAGTTCTTCGATTACAACTGCGGCTATTGCAAGCAGGCCATGGCCGACATGCTCGATCTGCTGAAAACGGACCCGAAGCTGCGCGTGGTGCTGAAGGAATTCCCCGTGCTCGGCCCCGCCTCGGTCGAGGCGGCCCAGGTGGCGGTGGCGGTGCGGATGCAGGATCCTGAAGGCAAGAAGTATCTCGCCTTCCACCAGACCCTGCTCGGCGGCCGCGGGCAGGCCGACAAGGCCCGTGCCCTGGCCGCGGCCAAGGAAGCCGGCCTCGACATGGCCCGGATCGAAAAGGACATGAACAGCCCCGAGGTCCGCGCCACCATCGAGGAGAACTACGGCCTGGCGAAATCCATGGGACTCAACGGCACGCCAAGCTACGTGATCGGCAAGGAAGTGGTGGTCGGGGCTGTCGGGCATGACGCCTTGAAGGAAAAGATCAGCATCGCCCGTTGCGGCAAGGCCGCCTGTTGAGGCCGATCCGGGCCAGCTTGCGGCCAACGGGCTGGCTGGGCTCGAGGAGGGTCATCGCGGGGACCCCGCCCTTAAGAACGCCTTTCGGCAGTGGACCGAAGGATTTGGGAGCGCACGGGCCGCCGGTTGACCCTTTCCCTCGTTGCGCAGGTTACCTATAAACGCTCCCGGAACGGGCGGACCCGCCGCCCCCGACTCGCGTGGATCGAGGATGGCGAGAACAGTTTACGTGCTCAACGGCCCGAACCTGAACCTGCTGGGAACACGGGAACCGGAGATTTACGGGCATGAGCGCCTGGCCGATGTCGAGCGGCTCTGCGTCGAGACCGCAGCGCATTTCGGCCTCGAGGCTGACTGCCGCCAATCGAACCGCGAGGGCGAGTTGATCGACTTCATCCACGAAGCGCGCGACGCGCAGGTGGCCGGCATTGTCATCAATGCGGGCGGGTATTCTCATACCTCAATCGCCTTGCATGACGCAATCATCGCCACAAAAATCCCGACCGTAGAAGTTCACATCAGCAACGTCTATGCCCGCGAGCCCTTCCGCCATCACTCCTTCGTGGCGCGGGCTGCCTTCGCCACCCTGAGCGGCTTTGGCATTGACGGCTACCGCCTGGCCATCCAGGGGCTGGCAGCCAAGATCGGCGCGACGGCGACACCGTGACCGCTTCACCATCATTCAGCTAGAAAGTTTCGGAACAACAGCATGGCCAGCGAGCCGGAAAACTCATCCGCATCAAACCCCGTCCAGGCCTCCGACGGCGCCCTCATCCGCGAGCTCGCGACGCTGCTCGACGAGACCAATCTGACCGAGATCGAGATCGAACGAGCAGGCCTTCGCGTGCGCGTGGCGCGCAATGTCAGCATTGCTGCGGCAGTGCCCGCGGCAGGCATTGCGCCGGTGGCGGCTGCTGCGCCTGCCGCCGCGGCCGCATCCGCACCGGCCGACGTATCGAAGCATCCCGGCGTCGTCCCCTCGCCGATGGTCGGCACCGCCTATCGGGCCCCCGAGCCCGGCGCGCGGCCGTTCATCGATATCGGCAGCAAGGTCAATGTCGGCGACACTCTGATGATCATCGAAGCGATGAAGACGATGAACCAGATTCCATCGCCGCGGGCGGGCACGGTGACCCAGATTCTCGTCGAGGATGGCCAGCCAGTCGAGTTCGGCGAGCCGCTCGTGATCATTGAGTAACGATCGGTTGCCCAGCACCGGTCCAGCTTGCGCGCGCTTCTGTTTCGTCACCCGTCGCTCATCGACTAGGACGCCATGTTCGACAAGATCCTGATAGCCAATCGCGGCGAAATCGCACTGCGCGTGCTGCGCGCCTGCAAGGAATTGGGCATCGCCACCGTCGCAGTGCATTCCACCGCCGATGCCGACGCCATGCATGTCCGTCTTGCCGATGAGAGCGTGTGCATCGGGCCGCCGCCGTCGAAGGACAGCTACCTCAACATCCCGAACCTGCTGGCCGCCTGCGAGATCACCGGCGCCGACGCGGTGCATCCGGGCTACGGCTTCCTGTCGGAGAACGCGCGGTTCGCGGAGATCCTCGCCGAGCACAATCTCGGATTCATCGGCCCCAAGGCCGAGCACATCCGCCTGATGGGTGACAAGATCGAGGCCAAGCGCACCGCCAAGCGGCTCGGCATCCCGGTCGTGCCCGGCTCGGACGGCGCGGTCGGGCCTGGCGACGACGCGATGGCCATCGCGCAGCGCATCGGCTTTCCGGTGCTGGTCAAGGCGGCGGCCGGTGGCGGCGGCCGCGGCATGAAGGTCGCGCACACCCCGGATGACCTCGCTCTCGCGTTGTCGACCGCCGGTAACGAGGCCAAGTCCGCTTTCGGCGACGCTTCGGTCTATCTGGAAAAGTATCTGCAGAAGCCGCGCCACATCGAGATCCAGGTGCTCGGGGACGGCCGCGGCGGCGCGATCCACCTCGGCGAGCGCGATTGCTCGCTGCAGCGCCGGCACCAGAAGATCTGGGAGGAAGGCCCTTCACCCGTGATCGACGCTGCCGCCCGGGCCAGGATCGGCGAGACCGTCGCCAAGGCAATGCGCGAGATGCAATATCTCGGCGTCGGCACCGTCGAATTCCTCTACGAGGACGGCGAGTTCTATTTCATCGAGATGAACACCCGCATCCAGGTCGAGCATCCGGTGACGGAGATGATCACCGGCATCGACCTCGTCCTCGAGCAGATTCGAATCGCCAATGGCGGCGAACTGCCGGTGACCCAGGATCAGGTGGTGATCAACGGCCACGCCATCGAATGCCGCATCAATGCGGAAAATCCGGAAACATTCCGGCCCTCACCCGGCAAAATCCTGAGCTACCATCCGCCGGGCGGCCTCGGCGTCCGTATCGATTCCGCCGTCTATCAGGGCTATGTCATCCCGCCCTATTACGACTCGCTGGTCGGCAAGCTGATCGTGCACGGAAAGACGCGCGCCGAATGTCTGATGCGGCTGCGGCGCGCATTGGACGAGATCGTTGTCGACGGCGTCGAGACCACGCTCCCGCTGTTTCGCGCGCTGGTGCGCGACAGCGACATCATCGACGGGGACTACCACATCCACTGGCTCGAGCAGTATCTGTCCGGCGCGGAGCGGCAACGCTGACGACCGTCGGACGGCCAATGGAATGGAACCAACGTCCCGCTTGCGATTTAATGGTGGTGATCATTGCGGGGCCAGTCATTGCAAACGATCCTTCAAGCCAAGGCCGCATTAGCCGGGCGGCAGCCGATCCGTGTTCACTAGCACGCCATTCCGACGCAGCCTGCTTCAGGTGCTGCCGCTGACGGCGGGCTTCATCGTGCTCGTCGCGATCAGCGTTGCCTCGATTATTTATGTAGGGCGCGCGCGCGAAGCCAACGCCATGGTGGTGCGCAGCGTCGAAGTCGAGAAGCAGATTTCCGCGGTGCTCCTCGACGTCCGTCATGCCGAAAGCGCGGCGCGCGGCTATCTTCTCAGCACCTATGAGCGCTTTCTGAACCAGCACGAGTTGGCTGCCACCAACCTTCAGGACAATCTCGCCAAGCTTCGCGAGCTCAGCGCCGACAACCCGGTTCAGCTCCACAACGCCGAAGAGCTGTCAACCGCCGTAAGGGATCATCTGGCCTACCTCGGCAAGCTGATCGATCTCGCCAAGAGCAACAATCAGGCCGAGGGTATCGCCCTGCTGCGCGCGCCGGAATCCGGTCAAACCATCCTGCGCATCTCCGACATCAGCAACATGATGCGCCGCGAGGAGGATCGGCTGTTCGCCGCGCGGACCATTGCCGCCGACCGTCTGCAGGAAATCACGTCGCTGGTGACAATCGCCGGCTCCGGACTGGTGGTCGCGCTCGCGGCGTTCTCGATCTTCATGCTGCGACGCTCGGCGCAGGCGCGCGACGAGGCCGAAGCGCAGCTTCGCGACAACAACCTCAACCTCGAGGAGACCGTGGCCGAGCGCACCGCGGATCTCCGCGAAGCCAATGAAGAAATTCAGCGCTTCGCGTACATCGTCAGCCATGACCTGCGCTCGCCGCTGGTCAACATCATGGGTTTCACCAGCGAGTTGGAAGAACTCCGCAACGATATCTTCCGCCGGATCGCGGCCCTGAGCCGCGCCGCCTCCCCGGCTCCGCCGACGGCGGAAAACGCCTCGGACGATGCGGAGCCGGCTCTCTCGCCCGAGGATGCCAGCCTTTCCAAGGATTTCGGCGAAGCCCTCGACTTTATCAAATCCTCCATCAGCAAAATGGATCGCCTGATTTCGGCCATCCTCCAGCTCACGCGGGAGGGACGCCGGGAATTCCGCCCGGTGCAGGTGGATGTCGGCGAATTGATCGAAGGCATCGTTGCCACCGTGGCGCATCAGGCGTCCGAAGCCAATGCGACCATCACGGTTCGCCCGTTGCCGGCAATCGTCAGCGATCGCCTCGCCCTCGAGCAGATCTTCTCAAATTTAATCGACAACGCGCTAAAATATCTGAAAAGTGATGTGCCGGGTGAGATCGTCATCAGCGCGCGCACCAAGCTCGGCTTCGTCATCTTTGAAGTGACCGACAACGGTCGGGGGATCGATCCGAAGGACCATCAGCGCATCTTCGAGCTGTTCCGGCGCGCCGGTCCGCAGGATCGCCCTGGTCAGGGCATCGGCCTCGCCCATGTCCGCGCCCTGGTGCGCAGGCTCGGCGGAACGATGTCGGTCAGCTCAGAACTCAACGCCGGCAGTACCTTTACCGTCATGCTGCCCGCAAAATGGACCATGCGTAGTCAGGACAAATCAGCATGAGCAAGCCCGTCACCATCATTATGATCGAGGACGACGAAGGACACGCCCGCCTGATCGAGCGCAACATCCGCCGCTCGGGTGTGAACAACGACATCATTCCGTTCACCAACGGTACAGATGCCGTCAGATACCTTTTCGGGGCCGATGGCACAGGCAAAGCCCACGAAAACGAGGCGCTGTTAATCCTGCTCGATCTCAACCTCCCGGACATGTCCGGTATCGACATCCTTCGGAGGGTCAAGGAAAACGTCTATGTCAAGACGGCGCCGGTGGTGGTTTTAACCACGACCGACGATGCCCAGGAAATCAAGCGTTGCTATGAGCTGGGTTGCAATGTGTACATTACCAAGCCGGTGAACTACGAAAGTTTCGCCAATGCCATCCGGCAGCTAGGATTGTTCTTTTCGGTAATTCAGGTTCCACAAGCCGCGACATGACAGCCGCCGAGACGCCCTGCCTTCTTTACGTGGATGACGACGAGGCTCTCGCCCGTCTGGTCAATCGTGGCCTGAGCCGACAGGGTTTCAAGGTCATCCACGCCGACAGTGGCGAAGCCGCCATCGCCCGGATCCAGGCCGGCGGCGTCGACGTGGTCGCGCTCGACCAGTACATGCCGGGTCTCGACGGGCTCGAGACCCTGGAGCGCATTCTGTCGCTGCCGAACCCTCCGCCGGTGGTGTTCGTCACGGCCTCGCAGGACAGCAAGATCGCGGTCACCGCCCTCAAGGCTGGTGCCGACGACTATCTCGTCAAGGATACCCAGGGCGAGTTCATTCCGCTGCTGCACGTCGCGGTCGAGGGCGCACTGCGGCAGGCGCGCATTCGCAAGGCCAGGGACGACGCCGAGGCCGAAGTTCACGCCTCGCGGGACCGCTACGCGGCGCTGGCCGCTGAACGCGAAGTGCTGCTGCGCGAGGTCAACCATCGTGTCGGCAACAGCCTTCAGATCATCGCCTCGCTGCTGCACCTGCAGGCCAGTTCGAGCGACCAGGAGGACGTCAAGGCCGCGCTCAGCAACGCCATGGGCCGCGTCGCCGCGGTGGCCCAGGTTCATCGCCGGCTCTACACCTCGCACGATCTCAAGAGTGTCGTTCTGAGCCAGTATCTCGAAGCCCTGCTCGAGGACCTGCGCCGCTCGACCGAGGGCAACCAGATGTCCCGCCTGACACTGAAGACGGAGCCGATCGAGATCGATCCCGACCGCGCCGTCGCGATCGGGATCATCGTCAACGAACTGGTGATGAACGCAGTCAAATACGCCTATCCGGATGGGCCCGGGCCGATTCACGTCCGGCTCGTTGCTCTGGGCGACACCCTCGAACTGTCGGTCGCCGACGAAGGCGTCGGTCTCAATGCCAAGGCGGACCCCCGTTCGACCGGCATGGGTCAGCGGATCGTCAATGCCATGGCATCGAAGCTGAACGCCTGCGTCGATCGCGACCTGTCCCATGCCGGGACCCGCATTGTGCTCAAATTCCGGCGCACCAGCGAGGCGCCGGCAAAGACGACGGCGACGACGGCTTAAGCCGGCAAGAGCCTTCTGCTATCATCGGCTCATGACCGCCCGCGACGCGACATCGTCCGAGATCACGCCTGAAGTTTTGCTGCGCGCCTATGCCTGCGGCATCTTTCCCATGGCCGAGAGCGCCGACGATCCGACCCTGTTTTGGGTCGAGCCGGAATGGCGCGGGATCATTCCCTTGGATCGCTTTCATGTTCCGTCCCGCCTCGCGCGCACCGTTCGGTCGGACGCCTTTACCGTCACCGTGAACCGCGCCTTCTCAGCCGTCATCGCCGGATGCGCCGAACCGCAACTGCAGCGGGAGGATACCTGGATCAACCAGCGGATCCGAGACCTCTATACCGGCCTCCACCGCCTCGGGCACTGCCACAGCGTCGAAGTGTGGGAGGATGGCCATTTGGCGGGCGGACTGTATGGCGTCAGCCTCGGCGGCGCGTTCTTCGGCGAGAGCATGTTTCATCGCGTCCGGGACGCCTCAAAGGTGGCGCTGGTGCACTTGGTCGCGCGGCTGATCGTTGGCGGCTTCACACTGCTGGATACGCAATTCGTCACGCCGCATCTGCGGATGTTCGGCGCCATGGAAGTTCCCCGGCGCAACTATCGCGGCAAGCTCGACGCGGCGCTGGAGAAGACCGCGGACTTCAATCTTCTGACCACGGCGCGGCCGGTCAGCGGCTCTGAGGCGCTCGCGATCCTTGCCGAGCGGCAATCCGCATCACACCAATAATATCACGACATGGCCGACCGCGCGTCATGGCCTGCCGTTATTGCTGGAACGGCGGGAGCGGCTGCGGCGGCGGGGCACGCCGCCGAGGCTGCTCGCGAGGCGGCGGCCGCTTCTGCTGCGGCGGTGGCGGCGGCTTTGCACCGGCCTGCTCCGGCTGCCCCGCCACCAGCGTGGTTTCCGGGTCTTTGCAATCGGTCAGCCAGATGTCGTAGATCGGATGCTCGACGCCATGAAGCCCCGGGCTGGCAGCAAACATCCATCCGGAAAAAATCCGCTTCACCTCGCCTTTCAGCGTGATCTCGTCGACTTCGACGAAGGCATCGGTATTGGCGGCCTCGGTCGCCGGCCGGGTATAGCAGGCATCGGTCTTCACACGCAGCGCGCCGAACTGCACCGTCTCGCCGATGTCGGCATCGAAATTGATAATACGGCCGGTGATCTTGTCGAGGCCGGAAAAGCTCGCCTTCTTGTTGACGATTTTGCGCGCCGGCGGTTCGGTGACCACCTCGTCGCCGGGCTGCAGCGTCGCCGGGGTTGGCGGCGCATTGGCGGCGCGCGCAGGGGGCTTTTGTCCGCCGGCATCACCATTCGGTGCCGCAGCCGGCGACGGCGGTGTCGCGGCCACGCCGGGCTGCGAAGGCGGCGGAGCCGTGCTGCCGGGCGGCGGCTGCAGAGGCTGCGACTGTACCCGTCCGGGTGGCGGAACGGCCTGAGCCGGCGGCAGGTGGTTGGGGGCTGGAAGCACCCGGCCTTGCGGCAGATCCGGAACCTCTTCTTCCTCTTCGGCCGGATAGCCGCCTTGCGGCACGTTGCCGGGGGGCCGCGGCGCCGGATCGGAGAAAATATTGCCGAACTGCGCCCAGCCCGGCACGACCGGAGCGATCCAGAGGGTGGCCGCGACAGCGACCAGGCTTGCTATGCGCGTTGTCCGAAACATCTCGTGCGGCTTCAGGGCGAATCAGGCTCGCGACATTCTACCGGTTATTCCGCCGCTCGCAGGACTCCCGGTTAACATGCTGAATACGGCGATGAAAGGGCGGTTGCGGAGATCCGTGGATCGCCCCGCCTCACTCCATTCACGGCTGGAAAGCGCCTGCCGGAACTGGAATAGTGGCCGAACTGAGGAAACCCTGGCTCAACCGCCTGCCCCGCTCCCCGCCTCTGCAAGGACTCCGTGATGTCCGTGACCCTCGATCCCGATGCCGCCGCCGTGCTGCAAGCCTACCGCGAGGCGGGCCGTCCGCCTTACGAGACGCTTTCTCCTGCCGAGGCGCGGAATCTTTACCGCCTCGGCAGCGAGGTGGCTCGACCCGAGCCGCCCGCTATGGCAGATGTGCGTGCGCTGGAGGCAACAGGCCCGGCCGGTGCGATTCCGCTGCGCGTCTATCGGCCGACGACGCTGCGCGAGACCGGCGGCCGCGCGCCTTGCCTCGTCTTCTTCCATGGCGGCGGCTGGGTGATCGGCGACCTCGACACCCATGACGTGGTCTGCCGCACCCTGGCGCACCAAGGCGGTGTGCTGGTCATCGCGGTGGACTACCGGCTGGCGCCGGAGCATAAGTTTCCGGCGGCGGTCGAGGACGCGATTGCCGCGACGCAGTGGGTGGCGGCCAATGCCACGACACTCGGCATCGATCCGCAGCAGATCATGGTCGGCGGCGACAGCGCCGGCGGCAATCTTGCAGCGGTTGTCGCACTCAACGCCCGCACGGCGGGGCCAAAGATCGCCGCACAGGTGCTGATCTATCCCGCCACCGATTTCCGCATGACCCATCCCTCGCATCGCGAGCCGGAAACGAGCTGCCTGCTCACCCATTCGGTGATCGGCTGGTTTCGTGACCATTACCTGTCATCTCCGAATGACGGAGAGGACTGGCGCGCATCGCCTGCCCGCGCTGCCGATCTCGCGAACCTGCCGCCGGCCTATGTGCTCACCGCCGGCGCCGATCCGCTGCGCGATGAAGGCAACGAATTTGCCAAGCGGCTCAGCGATGCCGGCGTTGCCGTCAAGCACGTCACCTTCCCCGGCCAATTCCACGGCTTCATCACCATGGGCAAGCTGCTGCCCAAAGCCGGCGTCGCGCTGACTGAGATCGGGGTCTGGCTGAAGACGCTGCCGTGAGCGACCTCACGCCGCCCGGGCAGTCCGCCGCAGCGCTTGCGGCGGCTGTCCGAACGCGCGGATGAAGGCCCGCCGCATCCGCTCCGCATCGCCGAAGCCGGTGCCGAGGGCGACCTGCTCGATCGGCTCGCTCCCGCCACGCACGCGCTCACGGGCGGCTTCGACCCGCAGCCGTTCGATCGCCCTCGCCGGTGTCATACCGGTTTCGGCCTGAAAGGCGCGGGTGAAATGCCGCGGACTCATTCCCGCCTGCTCGGCCAGTGCGTCGACAGTCAACCGCTGCGCAAGCCGTGGCCGTGCCCAGGACAACAGCGGTGCAAACCGCCCTTCGGGTGCCTTCAACTCCAGCAGCGATGAGAATTGCGATTGACCGCCCGACCGTCTTTCATGGACCACCAGCCAGCGCGCCGTCTGCCGCGCCACATCGTCCCCGAAGTCGGCCGCCACCATCGCCAGCGCGAGATCGATGCCGGCGGAAATTCCGGCGGATGTCCAGATCGCGCCGTCGCGCACGAAAATGCTGTCGTCCTCCAGCTTGACCGCCGGATAGCGCGCCCGGAAGTCGCGGCTGCGTCCCCAATCCGGGTCTCGGTGGACCGCAATCGGGTCACCGGGGGCGGAGTCACGACGGGCATCGATTTCGCGCTAAAGCTGGTGTCGATGCTGGCCGATCAGGCGCCCGCGGAAACTATCCAGCTCAGACTGGAATACGATCCGGCTCCGCCCTTCAATGCGGGGTCGCCGCAAACTGCGCCGGCGGCAATCGTGACGCGATTCAAGGAGCGCGCTAAGGCGATGGGCGGACAACGCGGTGAGGCCAATCGTCGCGCCGCCGCGCGGCTCGCAACACAATCGCAGGTTCCGACTGCGGGATAGATCGGCCTTACTGGCCCGGCGACCAGGCCTGATAGTCTCCGGTCGCCTGGGGCCGCTTGCCGCTCGCCAGCGTCGAGCCGGACGGACGATAGGCGCCCGGCGTCCCGGTGAGATTCGGCCGATGCGGCTTCTCCCAGGGACGCGGCGTATAGCTTTCTTCGGTCGGCGGCACGTCCACGGTGTGGTGCAGCCAGCCATGCCAGTCCGGCGGCACGCGGGACGCCTCGGCATAGCCGTTGTAAATCACCCATCGGCGCTCAAAACCGAGCGTCGGATCGATCTTGCCGCCGCGCGTCCGGTAATAGCGGTTGCCCTGCTCGTCCTCGCCCACCAGCTCGCCGAACCGCCAGGTCCAGAACTGGGTGCCGAACGTCTGCCCGTTCCACCACGTAAAGACCTTGAGGAAAAACTGCTTCATTGCCGCTACCCGTGCCGAATTCGCCTCGGCTTGATGCCACCGGGGAGTGGGAATGTCCAGTTCTGAGCCCGCTATCATCTTCCCGTGAATGACGGCGAATTCGGCAGCCTCATTCCTTTTGTTCATCGAATGTACATTCGGAACCCGACAGGCTCCTTGTCATCTTGGGGTAAGAATTGGAACCAAACCCGCTGGCCCCGATTAGTTTCCAGAGATGAAGGAGTAAGGGAAAAATGAATCTGAAGGTCATTGGCGCCGCAGCGATTCTCGCCCTGGCGCTTCCGATCGCGACCGCGTCGTCGAGTTCCGCCCAAGGGCATCGGGGCGGAGGCGGCGTGGTTTTGCGCGGCCCGGGCGTTGGCGGCGGCAGCCTCCATATCGGAGGCGGCCCGCGGCCTGGCTTCGGCCGACCTGGTCCTGGCTTCGGCCGGCCCGGCCCCGGCTGGGGTGGCCGTCCTGGTGGCTGGCACCGGCCCGGTGGCTGGCATCGTCCAGGGGGGTGGCATCATCGCCCTGGATGGCGTTCCGGCTTCTATCCGGGTCTGATCGTTGGCGGAGCCATCGGCTATCCCTACGGATACGGCTATTATGACGACTATTACGACTACGATGAGCCGGTCGTGACCGTGGCACCGTCGAGCGGCGGCTCCGTAGCCTATTGCCAGCAGCGCTTCAAATCCTACGACGTCAGAACCGGGACTTATCTCGGCTATGACGGCAGGCGCCATCCCTGCCCATGATGGCGGGTTGATATGAACACAAAGGGCGGCCCCTCGGCCGCCCTTCTGCTTGAGATGTCACGCTAAGGCGATAGATGTCACGCTAAGGCGATGCCCCGCTCCGCCCTCATCAGGTGCGCGTCGCCAGCATCACCCCAGCCAATGTCAGCACCAGCGCGCCGAGTTGAACTGGCCCGAGCGGCTCATGCAGCGCCAGGGCCGAAGCGAGAACGCCGATGACGGGCACCGCCGTGGTGCCGATTGCAGCGACAGACGCCGGCAGCCGCGACAGCGCAGCGAACCACGTCACGTAGGCGACGCAAAACTGGATCACCGTGCTGTAGCCCAGCAGCCACCAGCCGAGCTGCGTGAGCTTGGTGAAATCGGCATGCTCGATCGCCAGCCCCACGACACCGACCGGCAGGCAGCCAATCCCGATCTGCCACGCCGCCGCGGTGATCGGCGGAAGCGACAGCGGATATTTCTTCAGCAGCACCGCCCCGAGCGCGAAGGCGAAGGCTCCGCCGAGCACCATGGCGAAGCCGGCTGCCTTCTCCGAGGTGACGTGAAAACCGTCGCCGCCGAGCAGGATCACCAGTCCCGCGAATGCCAGCACGGTCGCCAGGAGCCGCAGCACGGTCGGCCGCTCACCGAGAATCGGCCAGGCCAGCACCGCGGCCCAGACCGGCATGGTATAAGCCACCATTGAGGCTTCCCCCGCCGGCAGCCACACCAGCGCGTATCCCATCAGCGCCATCCAGCAGGTGACGTTGAGAAAGGCGTAGAGACAAAGCCGCGGCCACATCGCGCGCGGCACCCGCAGGCTCTGGCCGCTGGCGATCGCGACCGGAATCAGCAGCAGCGCGCCAATCACGCCGGTGACGCCGCGCAGCGACAGCGGCGGCAATTCGCTCAGCAGATATTTGGTCGAAGGCCAGTTCAGGCCCCACCCGATCGAGGTGGTGGCGAGAAAGAGCAGGCCCACGGGAGTAATTCGGGCGCGCCGCGTCACGTTGGGTACGGAAGTCATGGCAGATCAACCGGTGAATCGACATCACCATGCCCGCTGATCGCAGCCTTCGCTACTGCCGTGCTCGCATGACGGGCAGTTGCGACACAAAGCTGGACATCACAGGGATATCATGCCCGCCGTCATCGAATCCCCGGCGGCGGCGAGCCGGCGGAAAACCTCCGTGAGGAGCACGCATGGTATCCCGCTCGGGACGTCAATCACTCCCTGGCGGCTTTTCTTTCGAGATTGTCGCGAAGCAGCATCTTGTCGATCTTCCCCGTCTTTCCCTTCGGCAGGTCGCCATAGAAAACCACGCTGTCGGGGATCTGCCACTTCGGAAAAGACCGCAGCAGATGCGCGCCGTAGTCGCGCTCGAACTCGGTGCGCTGCTCGGCGGAATCACATTTCAGCGACACGCAGATCACCGGCCGCTCCTGCCATTTGGGATCGGATTGGGCGACCACGGCGGCCTCGCGGACGTTCGACAGATTCATGATCTGCAGCTCGAGCGCCTGGCTCGAAATCCACTCACCGCCCGACTTGATCAGATCCTTGGCCCGATCGACGATCCTGACATAGCCGTGCCGGTCGATCGTCGCCACGTCGCCGGTGCGCAGCCATCGGCGCCCCTCATCGGCAACGAACGACGCAGCGCCGACGGCCGGCTCTGCCGCCGCGGGGTGAAAATAGGCATCTGCCGCCCAGGGGCTGCTGATCTGCAATTCGCCCGGCGTCGCACCGTCATGCGGACATCGCCTGCCCTCGGCATCGATGATGCGCAGCCGGCAGCCCGGAATCGGCAAGCCCTGCGCCGTCCTGGTCTTGCGGCGCTCGTCCTGTTCGAGGTCCGATCGCTCCACGTTGGTCAAGCCGAGCGGCGATATCTCCGTCATGCCCCAGCAATGCATCACGTCGATTCCATAGCGCGCGAAACCATCGATGAACGACTGGCCGATCGCGGCACCGCCGACCGGCAGCCGCTTCAGGCTCGCGATGCGATCGAGCGCGGCCGGATGGTCCCGCAGATGATCCAGAAAGCCGATCCAGACGGTCGGCACGGCGGTTGCCATGGTGACACCGGCGACTTCGATCAATTCGACAAGGCTCGCGGCGTCGGTGTGACGGCAAGGCAGCGCGAGGCCGGCGCCAGCCATCATGGCGGCATAAGGAAAGCCCCAGGCATTGGCGTGAAACATCGGAACGGCCGGCATGCACACGTCCCGCTCGCGCATGGCAATGCCGTCAACGAACAGGCAGGCCATCGTATGCAGCGTGGTCGAGCGATGGCTGTAGAGCACGCCCTTCGGATCGCCGGTTGTGCCGGACGTATAGCAAAGGCCGGCCGCTTCGTTTTCGTCGAGGTCCGGCCAGGCGAATGCAGCATCGTAGCGGCCGATGATGCTCTCATAGGCGTGCAGCGCTATCCTGGTTCCGGCAGCCGGGTCATCCGCCGCGTCCAGTTCGTCTTCCATGATGACGAGATGCCGGATAGCCGGCGGCAACACGATGTCATGCCCGATGCTCCTCCAGATCGAGCGATCCATGAACACGACCTGGTCGTCGGCATGGGCAAGCAGTTTTGCGATATCGGAGGCTAACAGGCGCGCGTTGATGGTGTGCAGCACTGCACCCATGCACGGCACGGCGACATAGAGCTCGAGATGGCGATGGGAATTCCATGCGACCGTCGCCACCCGCGTCCCGCGGCCGACACGGACATCCTGCAGGAAGCTGGCGATGCGGCCTGCGCGGTCGAGCACCTCGGCATAGCTGCCGACATGCAGGCCGTGTTGAAAGCGGGTGGTGACCGTCTTGTTCGGATACAGATCCGCCACACGCTCTCGCACCATGTTGAGCGTGAGCGGCACATTCTGCATCAACCCTGTGAGCATCCATATTTCTCCTATGCTCGCCGTGTTTAAACCTTGACATCTCCGGATCGGCGGCGCAACATTTTTTCGAAGATTATTCGACTTTTGGTGATCCATGCACTTCCAGCTTCCCGACGAACTCCTCGTCCTGCAGAACCAGATGCGCGATTTCGTGCGCACCGAGCTTCAGCCTCACGATGCATCCATCGAGGAGACGGGACGCGTGCCTGAAAGCGCGATGGCTGGTCTGCGGCGGATGGGTCTGTTTGGCACCAACACTCCCAAGGAATTCGGCGGCCTCGGGCTCTCGATGCTCGGCAGTTGCGTCGCGATCGAGGAACTCGCGAAGGCTCATACCGCCTTCTACTACTTGAGCGGCGTGAATGTTCACATCGGCTCGAAGGCGATCGAATTCTTCGCAGCGCCGGAGATCCGCGACCAATGGCTGCCGGGGCTTGCGACCGGCAAGGTGATCGGGGCCTTTGCCCTCACCGAGCCGGACGCGGGCTCCGATGCCGCACGCATTCAGACCACGGCAAAGCGGGACGGCGCGCACTACATCCTCAACGGCAAGAAGACTTATATCACC